>SMVB01376362.1_pt1 | contig 24119 bp, 24 predicted proteins | sample 2456461 | NCBI WGS metagenome assembly SMVB01 (sample SAMN11095934, study PRJNA526329) | marine sediment metagenome | biome: Marine sediment; feature: Surficial sediment; material: Deep marine sediment; isolation source: Hadal surficial sediment | place: Pacific Ocean | collected 2014-05 | depth...
ACCTCGACAAACTCCCTGAAGATCGGTGGCTACGGGACGAAGTAGGACTCGACAGCGCAATCGAGTCCGCACTCGGGATCGATGCCGAATGGATGCGAAGCCGAGGCACCTCGACAGGTCCCATCGACGCAGACGCACTTGCCTGGCCGGGCGCGTGACTGTGCGGATGAGAACCGATCGGGATGGGATCCTACTTGCGTCGCTGCTCACGCTCGCATGTATTCATGCGGGTTGTCTCGCAAGCGCGCCTTCTTTTCCGGAGATCCCAGGCTGGGATGATCCGATGATACGGACATCAGAGCTCTCGGCGGAGGAAAAGAGGCTTTGGGTCATCGCCGACGAGGCGCTCGCGGAGCTTGCGGACGACGATGAGCTCGTCGAGGACGCGAGGCTCGATGCCTATCTCGCCGAAGTTGTTGGTGAGGTCTGGTCGCAGCCGCCGGAGCCCGCCCCTTCGATTCGAGTCATCGTCGTCGAAAGCGCGGAGCGAAACGCCTTTGCCTGGCCGAACGGATTGATCCTGATTTCCTCGGGTCTGTTGGCGACGCTCGAGAATGAAGCGCAGCTCGCCTATCTGATCGGCCACGAGAGCGCACATATCCTCGGGCGCCATTCGCTCCAAGCGGAGCGGTACGAGGTGATTACCGGTTCGCACGTCGATCGGATGAGGTTGAGTAAATACGTCGAGAGTGAAGCGGACCGAATGGGCTTCGAGGTCTTCGTGCTGGCGGGCTACGCACCGACCGAGTCGATTCGCATGATGCGCCATCTGGATGACGGATCGGCCCCGCCGGTCGATCGCATCCGTGCCTGGGAGAGTCACGTCGACCTGGATCAGCGGATCGAAGTCCTCAAACGAGCGATCCGTCTGGAGTCGGTGGGGGGCAGGAGACTCGGAGCGGAGCGCTTTCTTGCGGCGATTGACGAGATTCGGCTCGGGGTGGTCGAACTCGAGATCGAAGCCGAGGCGTACGAAGTGGCGCGGGCTCGGATCGACGAGCATCTTCAGCGGGTACCGGCGAGCGGTCGGGCTCATTTTTTGCGTGCAGAGATCACGCGCCTGGTGAGTGCCGAGGGAAAGTGGGATCGGGCGGTTCGCGAGGACTACGAACGCGCGATTGAACTCGCACCGGAGGGGGCGGATGCGCTTCGGGCCCTCGGACTCCTGCTGCGCGGAACGGATGAGCAGATCCAGTCGGATGTTCTGCTCGCTCGCTACCTGGAGGCCCGGCCGGATGCGATCGACCGAAAGTTGATCGCGCGGTATCTCGGACGCGAGGCACCCGCAGATCTGCCGAAGCCGATCGAGGTTCCGGCCTCAGGGGCTGCGCCCTGAGCCGGGTCGCTTTTTCCAGGCTGGTTTTCGGATCTGATCGGGGTGTTCGGGAGTCTCGTCGGGTACGCTCTTTCCATGCGCCTTCCCCGTTCGCCGATTCTGATCGAGAGCGTATTCGATGATCCGGAACGAATTCACGCGCTCTTCGCGCGCCATGCTCCCTACGAACTCTTGCAGGGTCGGCGTCAGGTCATGTCGAGTGCGCTCGAGCAGGCGGCCATCGTTGGGGCACCCATCACGGACGCTTTGCGGGAATCTGTGACCCTGGATCCAACGCAGAGTCTCGACCTGAATCCCGTCTTTCGAGGCTATTGGGTTCTCGGAGAACCGCAGGTCGGGGGCGTCGAGTGGATCCTCGAACATCCGAAGCTTCACGCCGCGGCGCGCGAACTACACCGCGCACAGATCGTTCGTCCGAACGAAATCTATGCGCATCTGGTCTGCCCCGACCCGCGTGTCGCGACAGGCCCCCACGTGGACATTCCAAATTTTCGCGGGATGGGTCGCCGGGACTATCCGACCTGGCTCCTGGTGAACATGCGACGTTCGGGTCTTTTCGATCGATGGCACGTTCCGGTGGCGACCGCGGTCATCTGGTTCTACGAGGGATCGGGCGGCGAGTACGAATACTGGGCAGAGGGTCCCGATCGAGCCGCGGCTCGCACGGCGGCGCCCTTTACGAACAAGGCGGTCGTCGGGGAGAACGACACGATGTTCCATCAGGGTCAGCCGCCTCGAAATGGTGAGGCCAGACCCGAATTCGGGATCGCTTCGACGCTTCGGACAGACGATGGCTCGTGCTGGACGATCTTGGACGGAGATCGCGAGGCGCGGCGCTATGCCCGATCGGAGATTCGTTTTGCGCTTTCGTGGAGTGCCCAGGTCTTCATGGACGAGCGCGCGGCCCATGAGGCCGATGAACATCTCGACGATCTCGATCTGGAGACCGTCGTCGCGACCTTTCTCACGGACCTCGCACAGCGCGGCATCCCGGCGATCCCACCCGAGGATCCCCTCCACGGCGAAGACTGGGTTGCGGTGGTCGCCGAGACCTACCGGATCCCCGTGAGCGGCTAGCCAACGAGCGGTGCCGTGCCGGACACGCCGCGCGCTGGGGGGACGGAACGGGTCGGGAGAGGTTGTGAGGGGTCAGGAGCAGGGCATGTTCGGATTGCGCATGCCGCTGAACCAGCCGCCATCGGCGACGAACTCCGAACCCGTCGAGTAGCTCGCCTCGTCTGTGGCCAGAAAGAGGATCACCTGGGCGACTTCGATCGGCTGTCCGACGCGGGGAATTGGAAATCGCTTGTAGGTTCGCTGATTGAGGTCTTCCTCGGACGTGTGCTCCGAGCCGCCCATCGCGGTGTACATCCCACCCGGGTGAACGCTGTTCACGCGAATGCCGTATTGGCCGAGTTCGATCGCGGCGTTCTTGGTGAGGCCGCGGACCGCCCATTTCGTCGAGGAGTAGGCGGAGAGGCCGGCCGAGGAGTGCAGGCCGTCGATCGACGATACGTTGATGATCGAGCCTACGCCGGCAGCCTTCATGGGTTCGACTACGGAGCGCATCCCGATGAAGGTGCCGAACTGGTTGATCTTGAAGACCCGGAGATAATCCTCGTCGGTCGTTTCCGTGAGCGCCGCCATGTGGACGACGGCGGCGTTGTTGACGAGTATGTTGAGGGGGCCGAATGCCTGCGCGCGCTCGATCGCAGCGTCCCAGTCGGCCTGCTCCGTCACGTCCATATGGAGGAAGACGACGTCGTCTCCGATTTCCTTGGCGAGCGCTTCGCCCTCGGCATCGAGGACATCTCCGAAGACGACCTTCGCGCCCTCGGCGGCCATCAGGCGAACGGTGGCTGCGCCGAGTCCACGCGCGCCCCCTGTGACGAGGGCGACCTTGTTTTCGAGACGGTTCATGATGGCTCCGTAACGCGGCTGGGGTGGGTTTGGGGGTGCTTCACCGACACCGCTGCGGACGGGTCTCGCACGCAGAGCTCGGTGGGTTCATTCCGAGCGCGTGCAGGGTATCGAAACTCTAAGCCGCTCAATTCCGAAAACGCACCGGCATGGCCGAGTAGCCCTTCACGAATTCCGTCGCGTAGGTCTCGAGGTTGGACTCGTCGACTTCGAATCGGGGGAAGCGCGAGAGGATCTCGTTGATCGCAACCTCGCCTTCTTTGCGGGCGACATGCAGGCCGATGCAGGCGTGATGGCCATGGCTGAAGCCCAGGGAGCGGGGCGGGTTGCGATTGATGTCGAACGCATCGGGGTCGGGAAACTCGCGTTGGTCGCGATTCGCGGCGGTGTAGAGGAGGACGATCACCTGACCCGCCCGCATGGTCGTGCCGTGTCGCTCGACATCCCGGCTGAGGGAGCGGCACATGTTCTGCGTCGGCATGTCGAGCCGCACGGCCTCATTGAAGGCCGGAACCGCAAGCTCAGGTCGTGTCGCCAGCTCTGCACGTTGGTCCGGGTTCTGGTGGAGGCGCAGCATGAGGTTGGCGAGCACCTTCGGCAGGGTATCCGTCCCGCCGATCAGTAGCAGGCTCAAATGCGAGCCGATGTCATCGTCGCTCAGAGCCTTGCCCTCGGCATCGCGGTAGTCGCGGAGTACGGAGATCGCATTCGGTTCCGCTGGCGGATTGGCGCGCTGGTCGGCGGAGATGCGCCGAAGATATTCGTTCATCTCGCCCATCGCGACGAGGCCGTCGTCGGTCATCCCAGGCTTGTCGGGGTCACGTGAGAAGAACCGGCCGACGACATCGCGAAGATAATCGCCATCTTCCGGGGGCAGCCCGATCACCTTGCAGCCGACCTGCATCGCGAGTGGCTGGGCAAAGTCCTCGACGAACTCATGGGTTTCGCCGTCGGCGAAGGGTTTGAGCAGGTCGTCGACGAGTTCGTGAATCCACGGTTCGAGCGCGCGGACCCGGGCCGGCATGAAATGCTTGCGCAAGCCGCCCCGGAGCTTGGTGTGATCCGGCGGGTCCATGTTGTTGATCAGCGGGAGTACCGGTTGAACCCGGGTCAGCAGGTGGGCAGTCGTGGCGCCCATCGCGTTCGAAACGAAATCCCCTTCGCAGGCCCACCAGACATCATCGAAGCGGGAGAGCGCGAAGGCGTTGTATTGCTCGATGAAATGGACGGGGGACTCTTCGCGGAGCCGTTTGTAGATTCCGTGGTTATCGCCGTGGATCACTTCTTTTAGAAACGGGTCATATTCGACGGTCATGTTGCTCCTCGTGAAGGAATCCTACGCAGATTCGGCGGCTGCGTCGAGCCGAAAAGTGTTGCACTCCGAGCTCCTCGTGCAGCGGGCTGGACCCCTCTCAGGCCCAGCCCTCGGCTTGCGGAACCCAGTGATAGAGGACCAGCTTTCGGCGCTGGAAACGCCACTCCCCTGCGACTCGCCGATATTGATCCTCGTAGTGGCCCGCGGCGGTGTAGGCGACCCCATTCTGGATGAGCCGAAGCTCGACCGAGCAGAAGCCTCGGGCTCGATCCCCATGGAGTTCCACGACATGATTGTGGACGCAGGGTTTGAGTCCCATGCCGGCCGTCCCCTTGTAGATCTCGCGAAGCGCGGCGAGCCCCCGGGTCTCGCTGTGATCCTGGCCGGAGCCGGGCGGAAAACTCGTTTCGAGAACCGCGTCTTCCGTGAAGAGCGCGAGCAGCGCGTCCATGTCATCGCTCGCGACTGCGCGGCAATAGCGTGCAGTCAGTTCGACGAGCGCGGTGCGATCTGCGACTGCCTGGGCCTGGGCTTCGAGGCGGTCCACGCGGGCTTCGAGGGTCGTCATGGGCGGGTTCCCATCTGGATGAAGGGGCGCTGGGCAGCCGCCAGTTCGGCCGCGAGGGTTCCCATGGTAGGGCGCAAAAAGACCGACGTCTGCTTCTACGCGAGGGCGTCGAAGCGCGCTGTTGGCAGGTGATGGGGACGATCCACGCGACGGAGATCTTTCCGATGGCATGCCCTGAAATCAGTCGGGACACGGCGTCCAACATCGCTGACTTCTGTCGCGATCCCGGCCGCTGAGCCGTCGGAAAGTGGTCTCCGACGACCAGGCCGGGAGGCGGCGCGCCGAGTCTGGACCTGCCGGATGGGAGCATTGGGTCAGGGCATCGCCAGGACTTGCACGATCGACGCCGTGACCGGCAGATCCGAGTAGGGTCCGCGTTCGGTCTGCTGCATCACGACGACGACGGCCCGTTTTTTCGGGCTGATCCAGAAGTGTGTCCCGAATCGTCCACTCCACCAGAAATCCCCGTCGTTCGCCGGCATGATCGTCTTGCGGTCGTCCGCGACCACGCTCATCCCCAGCCCCCACCCGAGTCCCTCGATCCCCATGTCCTCGAGCACACCGCCGGGTACTTGGAGCCGAGTCATCTCCGCGACCGTCTCCGGCGCGAGAATTCGGACGCCATCGAGAATCCCGCCCCCCGCAAGCATGAGCGCCAGGCGCATGAAGTCGGGGGCTGTCGAGACGAGTCCGCCGCCGCCTGGCGTCCAGCCATGACCGTAGTAGTCGTCGAATTGTGGATCGTGAACGAGTGATTCGGTCTCGTCGTGGGTGTACATCGTGGCGATCGAAACATCGGCGGGCAGGTCATCCGGAAAGCCCGTCGAATCCATGCCGAGAGGTTCGAGAAGACGCCGCCGAAGAAAGCCCTCGTAGGGTTCACCGGCGGCGACTTCGATTACTCGGGCGAGGACATCGAGCGACCACCCATAGCGCCACTTCTTTCCCGGCTCTTCGTAGAGCGGGAGTTTCGGGATGATCGCAATCCGATCCGCCAGCGTGCCGAGGTTGGCCGCTTCGATATCGGGCGAGCGCCACGCCCGATCCAGGGGGTCGTCGGTCTCCGCGTACCCGCCGATGCCCGATGTGAAAGTCAGTAGATGACGGACGAGAATCGGGTTCGCGAGTGGACCCGCCGTCCAGCCGCCCAATTCGTCACGGCTCGTCACGACCTGCATGTCGGCAAAGGACGGGATGAACTCTTCGACCGGATCGTCGAGCGAGAGGAGGCCTTCTTCGACAAGGATCATCGCGGCGACTGCAGTCACCGGTTTCGTCATCGAACTGAGATGGAAACGCGTATCGAGTGTCATCGGCACATCACTGGCAAGGTCCGCCTGTCCGCTCGTACGGGCGTAGACGAGGTGTCCGTTTCGAGCCGCGAGTGCGACGAACCCCGCTCGGGCCCCCGTCCACACCCGGTAGTCGATCACCCTGTCGAGCGCGACTCGCCGAAGCCAGGAAAGCTGATCGGCCTCGCTTGCCGGCTCGCCGATCAACGGGAGCGGGGGGCTGGACCCTCCGCATGCCAGGAATACGAGGGCCACGCCCAGTGCAGAGCTGAGGGCCCGCCCGTGCAGAGAGCCGCGGCAGCGTCTGCGCCGATCGAAGTGTTCGGGCGTTATTCGAAGATGCCCTGCCATGATCATGATCGGATTGGCCCCCTTCACGTTTTCGGCCGCAGCGAATTCCCGTCAACCGCCCCGCAGTATCCGCCCGAGCTTACGACGAGCGCGGCCCAGAAAATGATCGACTCGCGCGCGCCAATCCTGTCCGGCCATGGGGTCGATCCGCACGCCTGCGAAACGAAGCCCGATCGATTCGACTTCCTCGGGCTCGAGCCTCAGTTCGGACACCGCGGCATGGGCGATGACCTGCTCGACGCTGCTGGCGCCGGCGATCACTCCGTCGACATTTTCCTGATGCAGCAGCCAGGCAAGGCAGATCTGGGTCACGCTCGCTTCGTGTCGAGCGGCGATCGGCTCGACGCTCTCGCGAAGTGCGGTTTGGATCGCGTGTGCGTTCTCCGGGCGGAAGTGGACGGAACGCTTGCGCGTCGCCGCATTGAAACGCTCCGGGGTGAGCATCGCGTCGGTGAGCGCACCCGCTTCGAGCGGCGAATAGGCGAGTAGTCCGAATCCGTGCTGCCGCGCGAGGGGTCGAATCGTGCTCGCCTGATCTTGTGTCAGCAGGCTGTAGTGGAGTTGGTCGCTGGCGAGGCTGAGTGGCGACGACCCTCGCGAGAGTTGGCCCAGCGTCGAGTCGAGTTCGTGGTCGCTGAAGTTGGAGACGCCGATCTCGAGAATCTTGCCTTCGCAGACGAGGCGGTCGAGTTCGCCGAGGCTTTCTTCGATCGGAACCGTCGGGTCGGGATGATGGATCTGGCAGAGTTCGATTCGGTCCGTCCCGAGTCGTCTGAGGCCTTCCTCCACGTCGCTTCGGATCGCCGAGGGGCGACTGTCTCGGCGGACGGCGCGACGCACGCCGGACTCGTCCGTGAACTGGAAGAGAATATCGCCGTGGTCGCCGTCCCAACGCAGGCCGACCTTGGAGAGGATTTCGACGCCTTCGCGACGGCCTCGAATCGCCTGGCCAACGATCTCCTCCACCTCGCCGAAGTCGTAGAGCGGAGCCGTGTCGATCGTCGTCGTACCGGCATCGATCGCTGCGTGGATCACCCGGATTCGATCGCCCGTGCTCGAAGGTCGTCGGCCCATCGACCCGAAGACGATGCGGGAGATCTCGAGATCTGTCCGTCCCAGCCGCGTGCGTTTCAAGGCGCTTGGTCCTCGCGTAGAATGAGAGATCGTATGCGAGTGTTCACGAGCGACCCCACCATTCGTGATTTCGCCAGGGACTCGTGATCAATCTAGCTCGCATTTCTCGATCGGACCGATGAGCTCCTGTTGTTTGGGACGAAGCTCCGAATCAGCAGGATATCGTTCCTCATCTACGCCGGGTCCAGTCGCAGCCCTTCGTACCGAACTCGCGTACGACGAACGTCTTCGCGAAGGCGTCTTCGCCATGAGTCACGGATTCGGGAATGAACGCACGACCGGCATACAGAGCTTCGACCCGATCGGGGGGATGGGGTATTTGACGGGGATCGGAGTCGAGGTCGAAGCCGCTGCCGCCTATCGCGACAAGATCCGGTGCTCCACTTCGTAGTCCTGCAGGGCCATCGCTGCCTCGGTCCGATTCGTGAGGTCGAGGGTTTCGAGGATGCCCGCCAGGTGTGCCTTGATCGTGTTGGCCGAGATTCCCAGCACGCTCGCGATCTCCGGGTTCGTGAGACCCCGCGCGACGAGTTTGAGAACTTCGAGCCGCCGCGGTGTGAGCGCATCGATCAAACCGGTGACGGGGGAGGTCGGGCCGGCGGGCCGCTCTTGCCCCACGTGATGAAGAATCAATTCCGCTGGCAGCGGTGAGCGGGGGCGTGACGCGTCGCTTTTTCTCGGCGTCGAGAACGGCGTCGGCGCTCGGATCGGTTTCGGCAGCTGGTGATTCATTCCGTCTCTCTTCTCGATGCGAAGGGCGACCGCGTCGCCGGTAATCGGTAGGGTGGTTCCGGTGCCCAGTCGACTTCTTCGATTGGGGCATCGCCCGAACTTCGCGCGCGCTTGATGGCGACGGAAGTGCGTAGTGGGATCGAAAACGAACCGGCACTTCAGGTGTGTTGGGGGGCAGCCCGAACGGTGAAAGAGCGAGAGGCTGGAATCAGTCCCAAAGTCCAGAATACGGGACTTTTGAGCCGTTTCAGAGCGATTCCGCGACCTTTCGTTTCAGCTCGAGAAGGGCCTCGATGGCCTCGTCGCATTCCCGGTGAATTTCGTCGAGCTCGTCTCGCGAGATGATGTCGTCTTCGAGCGCGATCAGGGCTGCGTTGACGGCCTGGCTGGTCTCGACCATGGCCTTCGAGGCCTGAAGGGTGATCACTCGAGCCTCGACGGGCGCCCCGGACGGGCTCGGGTCCCGGCCCATGGGTTCGAGGCGATAGCCGAGGCGCCCCGCGAGGAGATGGAGCGGGGCAAGCGCATCATGGGGCTTGCGATGGTCGAGGGCAACGCGCATAACGATCTCCAAGCGTTCTCCGGGAGAACGCTTTTCGCAGTCCGATTGGCCCCATTGCTGGATGGTTCGCGGCGAGAGGCCGAGTACACGGCCGATGGCAGGTGCACATCCCCAGGTCGCGCGATGAAACGCGGCGGCCCACTCACTTCGACTGTTGTTCTCGCTCGACATGAGTTTTTTGCTCCCTCTGCATTGACCTCTGGGCCTCCTCGAGGCGCGGATGCCACCCGATCCGGATCATTGCACAGCGACGGCCGTCCTGGTCGATCGGCGCACCGATGGGCCTCGCCGCTCCCCGCCGGAATCCTCCGAGATTGGCCACTCGACGCGTTTCGGTTTCCCACTCACCCGATCGGGCTATACCGCGATTCCAGGCGCAGGCCGATGATCCTCTCAACCCATCAACGGAGACTCAACATCGTGCGCCACGCTACCAAGATTCTGATCAGTTCGGTTCTCATTCTCAGCTTCGCCCCGCTCCTGGGTTGTGCGGGAATGGAGACGAGGGCGCGTCGGCTCCATGTTTCGGATGTCCCCAATGAGATCGCGCAGCCGGGCACGCAATTCGACAGCGTCGAGGAGGCAGCCATCGCGGCCCTCGTTCATGTCCGATTGACGGCCACTCGGAGCGAGAGCGAGCGTCTCCACGTCGGGTCGATCGTACGCCGCGAGGGCGGATATACCTGGCTTAGGGCAGAGCGTTCCGGCGGCCACCGGAATGCGACATGGCGGCCGAAAGCTCGAATCTCGATCAGCCAGGATCATGTCGCCGTCTACGTCGTTCATCCTCGCACGGGAGACCGCCGGACGGATCGTGCCAATGAACGGATCACGCCAAGCGAACGGCGGCTCGTGGATGACGTCGACCCGCTCCATCGACCGATCTTCCTGCTCACGCCTGCCGGGCGAATCGTGACCTACAGCCAAGGCGCGCCGGTCGTCGAAATCGCCGCTCTTCGCGGGGGCCGGGTCGTGGCCCGAGACGGCCTGTCGAGCCGACGTGCTACGGCGTCTACCCCGGTCGATTCGCCTGTGGAGTTCCTGGCGGGGGCTAGATAGAGGTGTCGGAAACGTCGGCGGCACCGGAAGCGTCGGGGATGTCGGGGATGTAGTCGACGAAGATCGGTGAGGACCAGGCGCGTTGTTCGGAGGGCGCCAGACAATCGTCGTCGTCCGCGCGTTCGAAGCAGGGGTCGAGTTCGACACACAGGCCCTCGGCATTTCGTTCCGTGTCGTGTGCACAGCCGAGTGGGTCAGCATCGATCACGGGGCTCGCGGCCTCGATCGCGCGAACGTAGTAGCTGGTGTCGCGGCGGGCGCTCGGAAAGTCGAGGTCGCTGAACTCGACCCGACAACCGTCCGGACTCCCGCTGCAAGAGAAACTCTTCCACGGGTCTTCGATGAGGGGTGTGATGTCGTCGCCGGCAGCGAGCTGGGTTCGGATCCTTACGACTTCGATCCGGGTGATCGCGCGACGGCGGTCGGAGGGGAAATAGCATTCGCCGAGACACAGCGACGCGATCCGATCGGGAGTGAGCACGTCGGTCGTCGAGGCCGGACAGCCGGGCTTCTGCTCGAAGGAACCCGCAGCGCGGACGCGGAATGTGGGAATCCCTGAGCGCTCGACTTCGCTGCCCATCGGCCAGGCGCCACCGGTCGCGTTCGGGTCGAGTAGATCGAACCACAGCAGGATGCGCGGCCCGCTCGTGCCGTAGGTTTCGCGCCGCTCGAGTGCTTCGAAGATCTCGCCCCGATCGCGGCTGCGTGCGTGAACGGCTGCGAGCCCTCCGGTCAAGAAAAAGGAACCGCTTCGTTCGGACTCGAGGAAGCCAACGCTCGGCGTCGTGGAATCGGGCGGGAAGACCTCGGAACGGGGTTGACTCGGGCGGCGATGGGCGAGCACGAGGTCATTTCGTCCGATCTCGCCCATCCGAGCATCGGTGAATTCGCGCCGGGCGACTTCCTTGTATCCGTTGCCCGCCCGGGCGGTGTGGTTGTCGCTCGAAGCGATGATGCCGAAGCGGAAATGGCGAACGCCGGGGGGTTGTTCGGGACGTCCCAGCGCGAGGATGTACTGCACGCTTCCGAGCGGGCGGTAATTGAAGCCCGGCTGGAAACAGTCGAGACATTGGCCCGCGTCCAGGAGTTCGTTGGGGAGCAGACCGGGAATTGTCCACGGCCCTGCATTGCGATCGGCATCGACGAAGTTCTGACGCGCTTCGGCGGCTCGCGTGTCGCACTCGGCCGGGTCCGGGCTCGCGCCCGCCTCGCCGTCCGCCGACAGGCATCGATTGCGAATGATCTCTCCCGCCTGCCAACACGAAGGCGTATAGCCCGGGCTCGGGGTCGGACAGCGACGAGTTCCGTCGTCCGCGATCTCGGTCGCAACCCAGCGTCGGTACTCCTCGGCGTTGCCGTGGCCCGAATAGATCTCGATGAGGCGTTGTCGATCGGGGTCGTGGAGCGTGCTGTTGAGCTGCTTGGCCCAGCTGGAGCCGGGCGGTGTGTACATGCCCCAGACGGTGCCGTGCGGAATCACGGTTGCCGCATGTCCCCATTCGTCGAGTTTCGCGAAGAGTTCGCCCGGTGTGGCGACCGCTTCGTTGCAATCGATCGGCAGGTCCCGGACGGGGACGCCAAGTGGACACCGCTCCATCGAACGGATCTCGCTCAACTGTCGGATCATGTCATGGCCGCGTTCGAGCACAAAGGCGCCGAGTCCGAGTTTGAGGCGGCCGGTCTGCCCGGTATCGAATGTCGAGGGCACGCCGGGCGGGGGGCGGCGGCGATCGGTCGCGCGGGGATTGCGTCTTCTGCGAGGTCGCGGAGGATCACATTCTTGTGTCCGTAGTGGTTGTCGGGCGTCGAGCCCATCTGGGTCCACTCCCAGCCGAGGAAGGAGACGAGATCGGGGTCGCCCCCTCCGCCCGCGCTGCCTCGGCTGATTTGATTGCATTGGCGGACCGTATCGACGGTTTCCTGCCATCGCCGCGCAGTAATCGAATTGGCGTGGTCGTTGATCGACCAGAAATCGAGATTGGCGCAGAAACGGGCGAAGTCGCAGGCATCTGCGACCGGGTGAACGCCCTCTCCGCCGGCCGTCGGAAGGCTGAGCTGGAAGGCGTCGGTCGAAAACGAGCTGTGGACGTGGAGGTCGCCGAAGAGAATCTGTTTGGGCTCGAAGAGCTCGAGATCAGCGGCCGTCTCGGCCTGCCGGGCGTTGCGCTCTTCAATGACAGCGGGGGGCAACGCGTGGCCGGTCGGTTCGCCCGCGACGACGGCCGTCCCGAACTCTCCCCCGCCCGCGGCGTAGAGCACGCTCAAGCTGATCGATCCGAGGACGACGACGAGCGTGATCGCACCTGCAAGAATTCTCACGATGATTTCCCTCGTCGATCGGAGCTGTTGATCGAAAGTGTCGAGCGAATGTGTCCATTGGAAATGCCCCCCCCCAGAAAAAAGCGTGCTGGGTCGGGCGCTATTGGCCAGGCGGCAGCTGTCGAAGGTGCAGACTCACGTCTTCGATATGGGTCAGGAGGTGTACGCGCTCGGTAAAGCGCCAGCGACCACCGATCGGTTCGAAGCGATCTCGGTATCCGGCGGCGAGGATCGGACGGAGTGGAGCACCCGGCGCAAACTGAAAGACGATGACCGACGAGCGCGCGGTCGCGCTCATACCGTCCTCGGCGACGTCGACGATCAGATTGGTGGTGACGTGACGCGTTCGGGGGGTCGTATCGGGTCGGTAGGGGCCAGCGACGCCCTCGGCGTCGTAGTAGAGATTGAAGTCGATATTAGTCTGCTTGACGGCCTCGGGGCCGTCGTAGACTGCCTCCGTACCCTCGACACGCATGACCGCATGTTCGAAGAGTTCTGCGAGCGCTTCGAGGTCTCCGCCGTCGAGAGCGTAGGTATAGGAGTAGATTTCCTTCTCGATCTGGAACCGCGCCTCGGCACGATCGGCGTTCGAGAAGCCGGTTGCGCAGCCGGAGACCGCGACCGCGGCGAGCAGACACAGGAACGTCGTCCCGCCTGAAGCTTTGTTGAACCGGATTGCGCGCTTGATGATCTCCATGACGACCTTTCCACGACTGAGCTCGGGGACGAGCGGAAGGCCCGAAGCGCGGTCGCTTTCGTAGAACGAAAACTCACGTCTGGTTCTGGATCCTGCCACAACGTGCGCCGGTGCCCAAGATGGGAGGAATAGAAGGCGCGAGAGTTGCCTATGCGAGTCGTCTGCCGGGGGTCGGAGCCGTTGCGCGCCAAGAAACCTGCACACGTCCATTTCTGCCGTGGTAGGCTAGGCCGCGACGTTTCACGCCGGAGAAGCCGTTATGCCCCCCACGCCTCTCACACTTTCGACGCTATCCCAGCCTGCTTCGACGCCCGGTGCCCTCGACCGAATCGCGCGCATTCTGGTTGGAGGAGTTCTCGTCGGGCTCATCGCGGCGTGTGGCAATGGTGGTGGAGGCGGCGATGGAGGCGGCAATCCCGGCGGCGGCGGCGGCGGCGGTCAATCCGGGCGTCTCGAATTCTTTCAGGCGAGCCTTCACGCGGTCGACCCTTCGGATCCCGGGACGATTCTGACGATCGACGCCAACGCAGCAGAACTCGCCGACGGAGAAAATGACGTCGGCGCAGTCGCTTTCTTCGGGGGGACTCTGCAGGGGGGTGGAGTCAGCGACCTGGCAGTCGAATTCGTCGTCTACGCCCGTGCCGACGGAACACTCCAACGCGTCTCGACCGATGCGGCGAATGGAGTTCCCGTTCCGCAACGTCTTTCGAGCGAGACCAACGCGCTGCCCCTGTGCGATGTTCGAGTCGGATTCGATCTCGCGGATGCCGATAATGCGCGCTTCGTCTACGGCTCCGATCGAACCGTCGCAGGCGACTGCAGCGGAGCCTTGACCTGGCGAGCCGTGACACTCTCCGATGATGCGGCGACCGATCCCGTGGACTTTCCCGGAGAGCCGATCGAGGCGCTCTTCGATCCGATCGACGGATCTCATACCGGATGGCTTTCGCAAAGCGGTGGGGTTCTTCAGCGCCTGGCTCCGGATCTTTCCGTCCAGGCCGACAATCTCTTCGATGTCCAGAGCGGCGCCGAGTCCCTGGGTTTCATCGGAAACGGCAGCGTCTTTCTCGAGATCGACAACGGGCTCTTCGCCTTCGATCCGGCCACCGATACGCTGATCGATTTCTTGTTCACCTTCGCCCAGCTGTGCCCCTGTACTCTGACCTTCTCCACCGATCAGGATTTCGCCTATTTCCTGGACTCGGATGAACTGGTTCGCGCCGACGCGACGACTGCAAACGTGGCTTCCCTCGACGCGCCGATGGATGTACTCGGATTTACGCCGGGTTTCCTGTCGTTCGTAGCGGTGGGAACGAATCATGTCGCGTGGAGCTATCTCAGCGATGCCGACGGGAACCCCGTAACGGTCGATGATCAGGCCGTCATCGTCCGCAGCGTGGCCAAGGACGGAAGTGGTGCCGTCGATCTCGATGTCCTCTCGTCCTCGATCGGTCCGCTGGCCTTCTTTTCGACGTTTCTCTCGGCCAACGGCGGAGAATGGGTCTTCTACGACAGTCAGATTGAACTCTCCCCCAGCCTTTTCCAGCCGGTCTCGGTTGCAGCGCGTCTGGACGGAACGAATCTTCTGCGTTTTCCCGAATCCCTCTGGATCGGCAGTTCATTTTCGACGGAGTTTCTCGGCAGTCAGATGGGCATCACCGATCGGATCATCCGGCTCGACGGCGTGGCCGATCTAGCCAATCTGGGTGCCGGAACACTCTCGCTCTCGAGCTTCGATGCCAGCGATCCCACCGCACCCCCCACCGATCTGGGTATGCTTCCGAGCGATACCGAATTTGTGTTCTTCCTCCCGGGCTTTGGACCGGCTCGGATCGGCTTCATGGTTTCGATCGATGGTTTCGGGAACGGCCAGTCCGATATCCTCTTCATCGACACCGAAACCCCGAACTCTCTCAGGCGCCTCACGAATACCGACGGCATCAGCGAATTTCCAGCGCCTGGCTTCTAGCGGTCCTTCTTCTAGCGGTCCTTGTCGCAAGGGGGGCAGCGTGCTCAGGAAGCTTCGCGAATATCCTGCCACGACGAGTGCAACGGTCTGCTTGATCGTGCTCACGAGTATTTTCTGGGCGACCGGCGCGCTCTGGCCGACCGAGCTGCCCGACTACGCAACCTCGCGACGTCAGATCATTGGCATGTCGCTGATGCTCATCCTGGAGATCTCCTATTTCGTGGCCGCGGGATTCTTCGCGCAGCGACACTCACTCGAGCTGGTCGATCAGATCGAGCCGTTGTTGCCCGGCGAGCGGCACGCCAGCGATGCACGAAAAGCGATCCGAGGAGCACTCGCGAAGGTCGTCCTGGTGGGTTCGGTGTTCGGTATCGCCATGGGCATTTTCAATGCACCGCTCTACCAGGCGTTCTACGAAAGTTCGACACCCTCGATCGACATCACGATCGCGCTCAATCAGATCCTTCTGTGGTGGATCGTCGGGATTTTCCTCTGCCAACGATTGATCGTCGCAGACTGCTTCGGGCGAATCGGGGAGGCCATTCGCTTCGATCTCTTCCAGCTCGACCGACTCCGAATCTTCGCGCGCTCCGGGCTGAACGATGTCCTGCTCATCGCCGGCGCGCTCGCGCTCTCTCCACTGCAGGCCCTCGATGCCGAGTTCCGCTGGTACAACTACAGCTTCGCATTGGGGATCGCGATCCCCGCGGCTTTTGCGCTTCTCCTCTGGCCGCTCCGGCCCCTCCATCGGCGCATCGTCATCCAGAAAACCTCACAGCTCGCGCGTGTCGAAGAACACATCGACACGGCGATCGCCGACGGTTCTCGAGACGGCCTTCCTCGTTTCGAGGCCCTCCTCTCCCATCGCGATCGGTTACACAGATTATCGACCTGGCCCTTGAGCACCGCGCTCGTGTCCCGGGTGTTCGTGTATCTGATCATTCCGCCGATCGCCTGGGCCGGTGCGGCTCTCGTCGAACGGCTCCTGGAAGGGTGGATCGCGCAATGACGATCCAACTCGCGTTGCTCGGTTCAGGCCTCGTCCTCTCCGACGAGTAGATCTCGGGCATCGCCCCAGGCAACCCCCTTGCCCCGCGCCTCCCGCTCCTTTTCGTGGCCATCGATCGTCTGACCGATCGCTTTCTTGAGGCCCCCGATGATGGTCGCACTGTTTGCGTGGAACCAATCGAGGCTCTCGTGTCGATTCCGATTGGCGTTCCGGACTTCGGACATCACGGCGTGGGCGAAGAGTTCATAGCTGTTCAGGCGGCTGTGGCGGTCTGCGGCATCATGGGCGAGGAGCAGGATCGTTCCGAAGCCTCCGGATCGCTCGCGTAGGGATTCGATCCGCTCGATCGCATCGTCCGGCGTCCCGATCACGGCCCGACCCAGCAGGCTGAGTCCGCGCTCGGTCCATTGTTCGATCGCTGCCTCGACGGTTCGAATCGGCTTCATTTCCGCACTGCCGAGCTTTTCGAAATAGCGCACCAACTTGAGAAGCCCGTGCTGCATGTCCGCGTAGGCACGCTCCCGGGTTTCTGCGAGGTGCATCGGAACGACGAGTCGCCAGTTGCGGCGATCGACGCTCTTGCCGTGCTCCTCGGCGAGCTGCTCACAGACATCCCAATGCGCCGGAAGGAGATTGAATCCCGTACTGCTCGAGGCGGCCATCGAGAGCATGCCGATACCGTGTGTCCCCGCCGCGCGGGGGCCAGAGGGGGAGACGGCCGCCGCCACCGCCATTTCGATTCCCTTCCGGCCCGTTCCCGCGAGCTGAACCCGCGCGTCACGCAGATCGAACCAGTCCGTCTTGCGAGTCACGACTTCGCCCCGAAGAAGTGGGATCAAGACCTCGAGCGATTCGTTCATCATCTCCCGCTGGCGCGTGACATCGATTCCGAACATATGCGCATCCGAGGGCAATTGCCCGGGCCCCACGCCAAACATCACACGACCCTCCGTCTGATGGTCGAGTTGAGTGATCCGGTCGGCCACCGTCAAGGGGTTGTGGTAGGGAAGCGAGACGACGCCCGTGCCGAGACGGATACGACGGGTTCGTTCCGCGGCGGCCGCGATGAAGAGTTCCGGCGACGCGATCGTTTCGAACGAAGCCGAGTGGTGCTCGCCGATCCAGAGTTCGTCGTAGCCTAGCGAGTCGAGATGATCGGCCAGTTCGAGATCCTGGCGAATCTGGAGCGTCGGGTTCTCGTCGTCGGAGTGGTAGGGCGCCAGAAAGACGCCGAACCGGAGCGGTTCGATTTTTTTCATTTCGAGATGCTAGCTGGCTTCGGCGTATGGAAGGGAGGGGCGACTCCTCTTGATTCCGTCTGCGAATGGTCTTTGGTGGCTCACTCGGGGAGTCTGGCCTGCGAAATCGTTCACTGTGACGACTCGGATCCATCGGGGTATCTTTTCCCCATGCGAATGCGTGTCTCGACCCCAATTCGATTCATCTCTTGTTTGGCTTTGTGCGGCTTCTTCTGCGTCACGGCGAGTGCCGCTGACGAAAGGGCGAAGACTCGGGATGTCGATGTCGAGCGAATCTCTGAAATCGTCGGCGTTCCAGCCACTGCCCAGCCAGATGGAGTCATCCGCGTCTCCTGGCCGCGAGACGACGTTCCGCTTCGCGTGGATGGACTCGCCTTTCGTCCCAAGATGGGACTCGGCTCCTGGGCCGCGTTTCAGTCCACACCCCAAGGAGCGCGTCTGATGGGGGACACCGTCGTTTTCGAGGACGAGGTCAACCCTGCGATCGACGCGGCCTTCGCCGCGGGTCTCGAAGTCACCGCACTCCACAACCACTTCCTGTTCGATGACCCCAAGGTCTACTTCATGCATATCGGGGGACGCGCACCGATCGAGGTGCTGGCCCTCGGTGTGAGAAAGATGTGGGACGCCATCAAGGAGGTTCGCAGAAAAGCGCCGACGCCCGTTACCGCTTTCTCCGGAGACGTTCCGAATTACGGAGAACTGGACACGACGGCACTCGAGAAGATCATCCAGAGCAAAGGAACGCTTGCGGACGGCGTGTTCAAGATCACCGTCGGCCGAAAAGCAGAAATGGGCGGACTCTCCTTCGGGGCGACGATGGGTCTGACTACATGGATGGCGTTCGCGGGCTCAGACAGCCTCGCGGCCGTGGCGGGAGATTTCGCGATGACTGCCGAGGAAGTGCAGCCCGTGCTTCGAGCGCTTCGGAAGGCGGGAATCAACATCGTCGCGCTTCATAACCACATGATAGGCGAAACTCCCGCCATCTATTTCACGCACTTCTGGGGGAAGGGCTCGGCTCAGGCGCTCGCGCGCGGGCTGCGCGCAGCACTCGATGTACAGAAGAGGGAATGACCGGCCCGCCACCAAGGCTGCGCAGAGGAAACTCCAAGGGTAGAGACCTGCAACCGTTGTGGAGCGTTCGACGGTCGGTCCGGCGTCAGGCGCATTTTCGGCTGCAGGGTTGAGTGAGAGACCGGGATCGAACTATTCGCTGCGACCTAGTCGGCCACGGCTCACCCTCAGCTTGGGAATGTGACGGGAGTTGCGACACTGCTCAGGTTTTCGTCTCATGAATGGAAATAGGCGTCTTTAGGGGCCGTTAAAGCAAATGCCGAGCAGTGGGATCGACCGCTCGGTTACAGAGACTCGATGCGTGCTCGACATCCGAAGTCACAGGAAGCTGAGGCGTCGATCGCCTGCAACATCCTGAATCTCATGAGGGCGATTGGCCGGCCAGAATCCATCTCGATCGGCGCCTGACTTTGGATCGAGGCATTCGGGAAGCGCTGCGGCGTTTGCCTATTCATGCACCAACGCCGATAGAGGACGACTTCGAGGACGCCTTGGCAGGGCCCTCGGTGAAGGTCGACGAAACGGTCGGAGTCGACCTCAGAGCGGGCTATCGGATCCATCGCAATTTCGCAGTCGAGATGCAGTTTCAGTGGTTATCAGATGTAAAGATCAAGGCTGCGGGGATCAAACTGCTGGAGGTCGAAACCTGGGCGCTCACCGGCAACCTGAAGGTCTTTCTCCTGACGGATCGGATTGCGGCGGCCCTCCTGGGCGGGCGGATTCAGCCCTACCTGGTGTCCGGGGTGGGACTGATGCATTTCGATATCGGAGACTCGCTGATTCCCCTCCCTGACGATGATGGGCAGGATCTGGCGGCACGCTTCGGAGGCGGCGTCGACTTCTACGCAACGCGGAAGATAGGCGCCTATCTGGACGTCACCTATCTGATGGCCACAGGAGACGTCGAAGGTCTCGACCATGTCGGGCTCTCGCTCGGGGCGATCTACCGCTTCTGACGCGCGACGGAGTGCCGTCCTAGGGGTCACCGCGCATACACCCGATACTTGATGCTACTATTGGATCCCCTCCGGAAGGTGCCATCTCGACTCGTGATTCGAAGGGATGTAATGCAGAAGACCGAACGGGCGATCCTCGATCTCGACGACCTCAGGGCCCCCCTGGTCAACATATTCGGGCCCCTCGACGACACTTTGCTGGCGGAAATCGCCGACGAGTTCGAGGTGATCGACGTTGCTGGAGGCGCAGCACTTTTCCGTCAGGGTGATCCCGGCGACAGCCTGTATATCTTGTTGCGCGGGCGCATGAATGTTAGTCAGTTGGATCCGGGAACCGGCGCCGAGAGCGTGCTCGGAGAGACCGTCCCCGGCGAATCCGTCGGAGAGTTGGGACTGCTGACGGGTGAACCGCGTAGCGCGTCTCTCTGGGCAACTCGCGACAGTCGCTTGGTTCGCATCAGCCGGGAGGCCTTCGACTCGCTGGCCGACAAGAATCCTGACTTGTTGCGCCGACTCGCCAAGATCGTGGTCGATCTACTGCGTAAGCGGACCTCTTCGGAGCGCCACAGCCCAAAGTTGTCGAATATCGTGATCCTCCCGGCACGCACCAAGAACGGAACCACACAATTCGCAGCGGAGCTTCAGACGACCCTGGCACGTATCGGTTCGACGCTGCATGTGAATTCCGAAATCATCGATGGGCGCGTGGGCGTGCCGGGTGTTGCGATGGCTCGGCAAGACAGCGAAGAGAGTTCTCGCCTGGACGACTGGTTCACTAGAGAGGAAGGCCGGCAACAATTTCTCTTGCTCGAAGCCGACGCCGAGTCGACTGAATGGACTCGCCGCTGTCTGAGGCAGGCGGATGTGATCCTGATCGTCGGCGATTCGACGGATGATCCGCTGCCGACCGCTGCCGAGTTGGATCTGATTCACGACGTCGACACGCTACGAAGTGTGCGACAGATCATGGTGCTGCTACACCCGCCAGCCCGTCATCAGATCAGCGGCACAGCGCGCTGGTTGGACGCCCGCAAGGTCAGCGAACACCATCACGTTCGAATCGGGGTCCGGCTCGATCTCGAGCGTCTGGCTCGAGTCCTCTCCGGCACCGCGATTGGTCTGGTTCTCGGCGGGGGAGGAGCAAGAGGATTTGCGCATGCCGGGGTCTACCGCGCAATGTGCGAGTACGAGATTCCGATCGACTGGGTGGGTGGAAGCAGCATAGGTGCGGTCTTCGGCGCCGGCATCGCCATGGGCTGGGAGCCCCAGATGGTGGAAGACGAAGCGCAGCGTTCCCTTGTCAAGGGGAATCCGTTTGGCGACTTCACTGTTCCACTCGTCGCGCTACTTCGTGGTAAGCGCATTGATCGGCTTACCCAACGCAGTTTTCCCGGCAACATCGAAGACATGTTGATTCCGTATTTCTGTGTCTCGAGTGACTTATCAGATGCAAATCTCAGGATTCACGAGCGGGGGGAAACGTGGCGGGCGATCCGTGCGAGCGTTTCGGTTCCCGGTGTCCTGCCACCCGCGGTGGAGAGCAACCATCTCGTAATCGATGGCGGGATCCTCAATAACCTTCCGATCGACATCATGCGTAATCGTTCGGTCGGGCAGATCATCGCGGTCGATCTCTCTGCCGGCAAGGAATACGAACTCGACTATCATGAGATCCCCGGCCCCCTGCAGATCATGCTCTCTCGTCTCCCCTTCACGCGAAGTCTCCAGGTACCTGGCATCGTGACCCTCATGATGAAGGCTACGGTCATGGCGAGCGCGGTCCATACGAGGTCCGTGCGTGCAGACGCTTCGCTGCTGCTCAATCCACCAGTGGGAAGTTTTGGCCTGCTCGCGATGGGTGATTTCGAAGAGATCGTCGAGGTCGGATACCGATACGCCCGCGAGGCGCTGCAGGAATGGCTGTCGCAGGCTCGGAATTCCTCCGCCTCAGACTGATTGCCATCACTTCCGCCTAGCCTGTAGAGTCTCGGGTCATGCGAAGAGTGCTCGGTTTTTCGATTCGACACCCGATATGGATTCTTCTCATCGTCCTATTGGCGACGGGCGGGCAATGGGACGAGCACAACTTCGGACGGGCATGGAAGCGGCTGCGATCTCGCTGCGTGGACGACGCAGGAAAGGCATTGGTTCGCCCGCTCTCATTTCGCTGCTGTCGTCACACGTTTGCGTCCTGGGCGCTCGAAGCTGGTAAGTCCATCGTGTGGCTCCAGCACGCCTTCGCCCACGCGAGCCCGGAAACGACACTGCGGCGCGACTCGCATTGGGTCCCGCAAGAGCACGAAGACATGAGCTTTCTGCGGCTGGTCGAGCAGACTGGATAGATCCACCCTGGGCACACCCTGGGCAGCCCTGGGCACTCAGGCCGAAAATCAAAACGCCCTCGGCATAACTAACCGAGGGCGTTCATGAATTTGGAGCGCGAGACCGGGATCGAACCGGCGACCCTCAGCTTGGGAAACCGAAAGAGGAGTGAGAAGTGACGGGGACTTACGCTCTCGACGCGGCAGATCGCGGCACACAGCGGCACTGACCGGCATCCTCAACGTCACTGAGCGCCCAAACGTCACCAGACGTCACCAAGATCTACCCAAATCTGACCGAGAATCTTTCAGATGTCGTGGACCGGAAACCATCGCTCACCCGGCGGCTTCAACCTCGCGGATCAGGCCGTCCACGAAGTCGCGCAACTCCTCCTCGGACAGCTCCCCCGAAAGGGACTGGAGTGCCCCCGCGAGGCCTGAAGGTAAGAATGTTCGTTGGCTGCGGCGGAGAAAATCCCTCTTAAACGTCCTATCCCCTAAGATCGATCGCCTGGCGTAATATGGGAGCGGGACTGTAGCCACCGTCCCGCTCGGAGCCCGAGGTCTGGCATTCAACCGATTCGACACGGAACGCAGAGTTCCCGGAGACCATTCGGATGCAAACACCCAATCGACTGCACACTGCCATCGCGATTGCCTTCGTGTTTTCGCTGACTTCTACCGTCGCGGCCGCACCGCGAGACGTCCAGATCGTCGAGGTCGACTTCACGAACCAGGTGATCGAGCTCTTCAACTTCGGGACGACATCCGAAGACCTGTCCGGATGGCAGTTCTGCTCCCACAACAGCAGCATCTTCAGGCGGTATTCGTCAGCGTCCGCGCTCAATGGCATTTCAATCGCACCAGGAGCGTCGCTCTTCGTCCATCTCTTGAGCGACGCAGGCGGCCAGCCCGGCCATATCGACCGACCCTCTGGATTTTTCGCAGACCCGTTCGACGCCACGAGCCATGGACTACAGATCTACTTCGCTCCCGTCGTATTCAGCAACGGCGCCACGATCGCAGACCACGTCCAATGGAGCGTGGGCGGAATCCATAACGCCCGCGCAGACGAACGATCGGACGAGGCGGAGGCCGGCGGCGTCTGGACCGACCAGAGAGCCTGGGTCGTTACGCAGGCCGACTCGATCTCGATCATGCTGCTCGAGGAATCGAACGGCCTGATCCTGCACGGTCCGTCGGACTATGGAGCGGTCCCAGAGCCCAGCTTCACGGTTCTTTTTGGCGCGGGGATTGTCGGACTGATTGCCCGCGAGCGAAGACGCGTTCTCGCCTAAGAGGCGATCCACTCGGGCCGCGCGTCGAGATCGCGAAACGCCAGCACCCCTTCCTCTACCGACTAGCCGAGTTCGTCGTGTTCACGAGGGATTCGCGGGAGATAGGTAGCGAGAAGGAGGAAAGTCAAGATCGGCAGCCCAGAAGCAACACCGCTCAAGTGTCAATGACTCCCGTGCTCACCGTGCAACTGAGTACCAGTTTACATCTGTCCGAGATTTTCCTTGCTCAGCCGCCACTAATTGGTGTAGCGTTGCCTAACGGACTCCCTGCTGATCGGCTCTCTTGCTCACCCAGAATGAGATTGAGATGCCCTGTATAGTGAGCGTCCGTCAACGTCGCGGCCGTCGAGAGTGTCTGAAACTCTCGGCGGCCCGGCAGCTGATTGATCGAGTCCGCCCTACCCCTTCGGCCCGTTCGACAGGTGAGCCCGAATCCGCATCGCTCTCCGCTGAAGGGCCTCGGTGTGGGGCGCGTACTCGTCGACCGAGGAGATTCGCTCGAGATCCTGAGCCACCTTCTCGAGCAGCCCTCGGAGCCATAGGTTTTCTTGACTGAGTTCGTAGGTCAGCGGGTCGGTTGGCATAGAGAGGGGAGGCTAGCTCGGCCGCTTCTCTTCCGCGCGGCTACGTTCGTTGTGCTCTTGAGGGATCCGCAGGGGTGGGTCAAGAGACGACTGCGAGCCGTTCTGACTGACTTTGTATACGGCTTTACAATCGTGGAAACGGGGACATTATGGCCCCACCGGGCGGCACGAGTCTGTTAGCGTGGGTGTCGGGGTCGATAGATCAGACAGGAGGCCGTTCCGATGCCCAGGTCATCCGGTGTTCTCGACCAATCGCAGGAAACTCATGTCGCCCTGTGTGCGACTAGCGACACGGGAAGGTGATTTTTGTACCCTCTCGGTATCCTATGATCGGGGAGCACCCATAGAAATCTGAGGGGAT
>SMVB01335926.1_pt1 | contig 24117 bp, 19 predicted proteins | sample 2456461 | NCBI WGS metagenome assembly SMVB01 (sample SAMN11095934, study PRJNA526329) | marine sediment metagenome | biome: Marine sediment; feature: Surficial sediment; material: Deep marine sediment; isolation source: Hadal surficial sediment | place: Pacific Ocean | collected 2014-05 | depth...
GACGCTCACGTAGTACTGCACCGCGACCCCGCACGTCGTCGCCGGGAACGCGGCCGAGAACGTGGTGCCCTCGGACATCGGGACGGACTGGAAACCGCCGCCGTCGTCATAGTGCAGCAACGCGGTACCGGTGTCAGTCGTGGCGCCGCAACTGGCGTTGACCGTGATCTGCAGTGTCGTCCCGCCCGCCGGGTCGATCACGTCGGGCCGGCCCGACGGATAGCTGATGTCCAGGGCCCCGGCCGTGAGCGCGGCGCCCGGATCGAGCACGAACAGGCCGCGGGTGATGTCGCTGACGATCACCGTGCCGCTTGGGAAGTACGGGTAGCAACTCCACGCGCCCTCGAAGCCGCCGTCGTCGTTCTCCGGGAACGTGTCGTACCAGCCGACCTGGACCGGGTTGACTGGATCTTCGAGGCAGAAAATCCGCAGGCCGGCTTTGTACTCCGCCTCGAACATGAAGCCGTCCTTGATGTACATGTTGTGGTCGGCGGCCGCGACGCCGGAGTCGTAGGTGTTGGCGATGAAGGGGTTGGACAGGTCGGTGACGTCGAAGATGATGGTCTGGTTGACCCCGTCCGTCTCGTCGTTGAGGTACAGGTACTGGCCGTCGTCACTGAGCCAGCACTGGTGGGCGTAGGAGAGGCCCGGGTATGTCGTCCGCGACAGCCGGAACATGTTGTTCTTGTTCGTGACGTCGTAGATGTCGAGCCCGATCCCGCCGTTGGCGGCAAAGGCGATCTGCTTGCCTGCGTTGGGGCCGGTCGTGTAGGTCACGATCTGGGCGTCGTGGACGACGGCGCCGTCGCCGCTGGAGACCGAGCCGGCGATGGTCGGATTCTCCGGATCCGAGAGATCCCACGCCTGCAGGCGGCCGCCGGCGAGGTTCCCCCCGCACAGGTAGAGGTAGCCGCTGGTCTCGTCGATCGCGACGTTGTGGCTGCTGGAGATGCCGCCGGTGGTGATGGTCGTCACGAGCGTGATGTTGCCGTTGTCAACGTCGGAGAGATCGACGATGTCGATGCCGCCGCCGGCCTCGTTGACGACGTAGACATAGGTCAGGTACGTCTTCATGTCGCCCCAGAGACTGTTGCTGTGGGGGATCGCCCCGATGATCACCGGGCTCGCCGGAGTCGTGATCTCGACCACGACAAGGGCCCCGCTCACGCCCATGAGCGCGTACTCGCGGCCGGAGGGCGCCACGTAGCCCCAGCAATCGTTGCCGCCGCTGCTTCCGAGCGCAGCGAGGGTCACCCAGCTGTCCTGGTCCACGTTGTTGGACGTGAACTGCGCGGCCACCGGTCCGGTGGCGAGGAGCGTCAAGGAACTGACTGCCAGAACGCCGCCGAGAAGTCTTCTCATGGTGTACCTCTTGAAACGAGCCGCCCACCGCCAGCGTCCTGGCGGGGTTGTGCGTAGAAGTTCTAACAGGTGGAAGCGACGCCGTGCCGCTGGAGATCGCCCGCCGGCGGGCGCGATGAGATTTGCATTACTTCCTTCTCCGATGCGGCGGGCGTGCAGCGGTGCAATCTAGTGTAGACGCGGATGGGACCGTCCGCCAGCCGCAGTTTTCCGAAAACTCTCGCGGCGCACGGTGTTTGGGTCCGGTATCCCGGTACCGGGTCGCGGTCGGATCACGTTCCCGGTCTCTACGGGCGTTCTTGCGTATTCAACCGGAAGCGCCGATATTGACCGCGGAGCAGGCCGGGACAGGACCGCAGGTCCTTGCTCGATGTGTTGTCGAGTCCGCGGCCGACGAGAGAAGGATCGCATGCGTACCGAGACGACCAGGATGGATGACGTCGGTTTGCATTCAGCCGGGGAACGCCTGAACCGCCTTGGCCTCTACGCGGTCGTGGGCGGCGGGCTTGTCGTGGTCGTGCTCGCGGTGCTGTCGCTGCTGCTGCATGGTGGTGAGGGTCACCCGGAGCAGTACGGGGCGCCGCCGATGTGGTGGCTCGGCTCGCTGCCCTTCGTCGGGATGCTCGGCTGCATCGCCGTGCTGCCGCTCGTGCGGGCAACGCACCACTGGTGGGAGAGCAACCTCAACCGATTGGGCGTGGCGGCGGTCGTCGCGGCGCTGACCGTCGTCTATTACGTGATTGCGCGTGGCCTTGGGTCTGTCGCGACCATGCTCGATCACGCGATCCTTGCGGAGTACATCCCGTTCATCGTCCTGCTGTTCTGCCTGTACGTGATCAGCGGGGGGATCTCGCTCAGCGGCGACCTGGCCGCGCGGCCTGCGACGAACGCGGCGTTCCTGGCCGTGGGCGCGTTGATAGCAAGCTTCGTGGGTACGACCGGCGCCAGCATGCTGTTGATCCGACCCCTGCTGCAGACCAACTCGGAGCGGCGGTACATCGTTCACACGGTCGTGTTCTTCATTTTCCTGGTCAGCAACGTCGGCGGCTGTCTGCTGCCGATCGGCGACCCGCCGCTGTTCCTCGGCTACCTGCGCGGCGTCCCGTTCATCTGGACAATGGGCTTGTGGGGTCCGTGGCTGTTCTGCTGCGTGGTGCTGCTCGGGACGTACTACGTCTGGGACACCATCGCCTACAAACGCGAGTCGGCCGCCGACATCCGTCGTGACGAGACCGAGAGGCAACCGCTGCGGCTGCGGGGCGTGAGCAACATCCTGCTCCTGGGCGGCATCGTCGCTTGCGTGGCGCTGGTCGATCCGAAGAGGCCGTTGCCGTTCACCGACTTCACGCCGTTCTCGTTCATGCGGGAGTTGCTCATGCTGAGCCTGGTCTGGTTGTCACTGCGGTTGACCCCCAAGGGCATCCGCGAGTACAACCAGTTCAACTACAGGGCCATCCTGGAGGTGGCGGCGCTGTTCATCGGCATCTTCATCGCGATGCAGGTGCCGATCGAGTACCTCAACGCCCGCGGCGCCGACCTTGGCGTGGACACGCCGTGGAAGTTCTTCTGGGCGACGGGTTCGCTGTCGAGCGTCCTGGACAACGCGCCCACCTATGTCGTCTTCTTCGAGACGGCCCGGGCCATGCCGGCCGAGGCCGGTGCCGCATTGGTGTCGCTCGGCAAGGACGGCGAGGACGGCGTGATCGCCGATGCGTTCCTGGTGGCGATCAGTCTCGGCGCCGTGTTCATGGGGGCGATGACCTACATCGGCAACGGACCCAACTTCATGGTCAAGTCCATCGCCGAGCAGTCCAATGTGAAGATGCCGAGCTTCTTCGGGTTCGTGTTCAAGTACAGCATCCCGGTCCTGGTCCCGATCTTCCTGCTCGTGACGCTGCTGTTCCTGCTCGAAGACTCGCCGTGGAAATAGAACAGTGTCTCTTACACGGACGTCGCTCCACGGCGGAGCATCTGCCTTGCACGTCCTCCCAGACCCGCCGCGCTTGGGTGGCACGGTTGACGGAGTTCGCCAGCGGCGGACTCCGTCGGCCGTAGTTGGACGTCGTTCCACGGCCGACGTCGCTTCGCGACGTCAACCGTGCCACCCCCGAATTCGGAGGGCCGTGCCGAGCGCTCTAACGACTAGAATGGCACCGGAATGATCAAGCGAATCCTCGTCGCCCTCAGCGGCACGCCGCTCACCGAGTCCGCGGTGCAGCGTGCGCTGGAACTGGCGGCACTGCACGACGCCGAGATCACCGGCGTTACCGACATCGACCTGGCAAAAGTGGCCAACGTCGGCCCCGTGCCGATGGGGGCCGGCGCCGCGGCGACGGAACTGGTCGAGCACCGCCTGGAGATCACCGAGCAACTCGTCACCGCGGCGATCGAGCGGTTCGAGTCCGCCTGCACCAGGGCCGACGTGCCGTTCCGCGTGGTCCGGGAGACCGGCAACCCCTACGAGAAGGTGATCTCGCTGTGCCGGTACCACGACCTCACGGTGGCCGGGCTTCGCGGGCTCTTCGAGTACGGCATCTTTCACAACCCCGACGACGTGCTGATCCAGCTCATCGCCAAGGGCGTGCGGCCGATCCTGGCCGTCGCGCAGGAGCACCGGCCAGTCCAGCGGGTACTGGTGGCGTACAGCGGTTCGATGGAGTCGGCCAAGGCGCTCAAGCGGTTCGTGCAACTGCGGCTGTGGCCGGACCTCACCCTCAAGATCGTGTGCTTCGACAAGGGTGGCGACGCCGAGCAATTGCTTGGCGACGCGGCCGGCTACTGCCGGAGTCACGGGTACGAAGCCGAGGTCGAGCACATCGACGGTTCGCCCCACAAGATCCTGCTGGAGCACGCCGGCTCGTGGAAGGCGGACCTGGTCGTGATGGGCTCGTCATCAAGGGCGCGGATCTTCCAGCACCTGCTCGGTGACACCACCCTTCACGCCGTCCGGCACGCGACGATCCCGCTGTTCCTCACGCAATAGGAACCGCGAGTATCATGCGGTGCCATGAATATTCAGGTGAACGGCAAGCAACGGACCGTTGACGGCACCTGCACCGTCGAGCGGCTTCTGAACGAGTTGAACCTGGGCGGGCAGCCGTGCGCCGTCGAGGTCAACACGGCGGTCGTACCTCGGCGCGAACACGCCGACCGGGTTCTGGCGGACGGCGATAGCGTGGAGATCGTCAACTTTGTTGGTGGTGGGTGATCCTTGACATGACGCAGCAAGTCGAAGACAACCAGGTCGCACCGCTGCAGCTCGGCGCGGTCACGACCACCAGCCGCCTCATCGTCGGCACCGGCAAGTACCGGTCCTACGAGCTGATGCAGGCCGCGCTCGACGCCTCCGGCACCGAGATCGTGACCGTGGCCGTGCGTCGCGAGCGGCTGGTGGACGAAGCGGGCCGGTCGCTGCTGGACTTCATCGACACCGACCGGTACACGATCCTGCCGAACACCGCCGGCTGCTTCACCGCCGCCGACGCGGTGCGGGTGGCCCGTCTCGGCCGCGAACTGCTCGACCAGATCGACAACGCCGGCCGGGACTGGGTCAAGCTCGAGGTCCTCGGCGACCGCAAGACCCTCCTGCCGGACCCGGTCGGAACGCTGGAGGCGTGCCGAACGCTGGTCGAGGACGGTTTCTCGGTCATGTGCTACACGAACGACGACCCGATCATGGCCGCGCGGATCCGCGACGCCGGCGCCACGAGCGTGATGCCCGCCGGCAGCCCGATCGGCTGCGGCCGCGGGATCGCCAACCCGGCCGCGATCACCATGATCCTGGAAAAACTCAAGGACCCCGCTCACGGCGGCGACCCGGCGTATCCGGTCATCGTGGACGCCGGCGTCGGTACGCCCAGCGACGTCACGATCGCGATGGAGCTCGGCGCCGACGGCGTGCTGCTCAACACCGGCGTCGCCCACGCCGCCGACCCCGTGCGCATGGCGATCGCGATGCGGGCCGCGTGCGTTGCCGGCTACCACGGCTACCACGCCGGCCGCATCCCACGCAAGCTTCACGCAACCGCGTCAAGCCCCTGGGAAGGCGTGATCACCACGATCCCGGGGGAGTAATCACACCAGGTGTGATTACCCGCTCACCCGGCGGCCGAGACAGCGGGAGACTTCCAGTACCTGGGCGTCCACCGTCTCGCGGTCCGGGGCTTCGAGGTTCAATCGCAGCAGCGGTTCGGTGTTGCTCGGACGGACATTGCACCACCACCGGCCGGTGTCGACCGTCACGCCGTCGAGCTCGTCGATCGTGCCGTCCTCGTACGCTTCCTTCAACGCTTCCAGCGCCGCTTCCTTGTCGTCGGTCTCGAAGTTGATCTCGCCGGACTGCGCGTAGCGGCGCGCGGGCTCGATCAGCCGGCTCAGCGGCGTGCCCGCCCGGACCAGTGCCGAGACCACCTCCGTGACCGCCATCGCGCCGGAGTCCGCGTAGAAGTTATCGCGGAAGTAGAAATGCCCGGACAGCTCGCCGCCGAACTGGGCGTCGTGGTCCGCCATCTGCTGCTTCATGAAGACGTGTCCGACGCGGCACCGAACGGCCTTGCCGCCTGCTTCGGTGATCATCTCCGGCACCGACTTGCTCGACCGCAGGTCGTAGACGATCGTCGCCCCCGGATGCTGCCTGATCACGTCCTGGGCGAGCCACGCGGTCAGCAGGTCGCAGCCGATGATCTCGGCCCGCTCGTCGACGACCATGCAGCGGTCGGCATCGCCGTCGAAGCAGAAGCCGAGGTCGGCGCCGACCTCGCGCACTTTTTCCCGCACCTGTTCGAGGTTCGCTGTCACGAGCGGGTTGGGCTCGTGGACGAACTCGCCGGTCGAGTTGTCGAAGTTCACCTCGATGATTTCCAGGCCCGGCAGCCCGTTGAACACCCGCGGGACCATCGTTCCGGCCATGCCGTTGGAGGCGTCGATCACGAGCTTCAGCTTCTTGGAACCGTCGCGCAGTGCCGGGTCGAGGTTCTGCAGGGCGTGTTCGCGGTAGGCCCCCCACAGGTCCCGCGCGTCCTCCCGCCCGTTGCGTGGGACGTGCTTGTCGCGATCGATCAGCGCCGCGTAGCGCCGGATCGTCTCGAGCCCGGTGCCCATGCCCACAGGGCGAGCGTGGATCTTCGAGACCTTGAAGCCGTTGTAGCAGGCCGGGTTGTGCGACGCGGTCACCTGCACGCCGCCGCAGCAGGCGAGGTGATTGATCGCGAACGCGAGCATGGGCGTGTCGACGAGCCCGACGTCGATGACGTGGGCGCCGAAGTCGCGGATGCCCTGCTTCAGAGATTCCGAGAGGCTCGGCGAACTCTTGCGCATGTCGCGGCCGACGATGACGTGCTGCATCATCGGGTCGTCGTGCCCGGCCTCCCGGGCTTCGCCCGTGAGATACTGGCCGGACGCATAGCCGATCTGCCACGCCAGCTTCTCATTGAGCGGCTTCGGGTAGACGGCCCGGACGTCATATGCCTTGAAGACTTTTCCCAGCATGGGACGGGGATAATAGCAGAGGGCCGGACCGAAGCCCGGCCCCTGTCGAGGAGAAAGGAGGTCTCGTAGAGTTCAGTCGAGCAGGGCGTCGATCGCCGCCACGTAGTCCTGCTGCTGGTGGACACCGACGATCCGGCCGGCGACCTCGCCGTCCTTGAACACCAGGACCGTCGGAATCGAGTTGATGGCATACCGGGTCGCCAGATCCTTCGCGGCATCGATATCCACCTTGGCGACCGTGATCTGGTCGCCGTAGGTCTCGGCGACCTGCTCGATGGTCGGCGCCATCATGTGGCACGGCTGGCACCATTGGGCCCAGAAGTCCACCAGGACGGGCTTGTCGGACTCCAGGACCGCCTGGCGGAAGTCCTCGGTGCCGAGATGAAGGATGGTCTGGGTTGTCATGGCTATTACTCCTTGTGTGAGTTTCGTGCGATGGTGCGGGCGCGGTGTTACGCGGCGCTGGGCTCGCCGACCTCGACGACCGGGAAGTCGATGTCGGTCCGGGCGACGTGGTTGAAGTAGTTGGAGAAGATGTTCGCGACGACGTTGACGACGATCTCGGTGATCTCGCCGTCGCCGAATCCGGCGTCGCGGACACGTTGCAGGTCCTCGTCGGATGCCCAGCCTCGTTTCTCGACAATGACCAGCGCGAAGTCCAGAGCAGCTTGCGTCCTGGGTTCGGCGGCCTCGCCGCGAAGGTTGGCTTCGAGTTCGCCCGCGTCGACGCCGACGCTCGTGCCGATCGCGGTGTGCGCAGAGGCGCAATAGCCGCAGCTGTTGGCGCCGGCGACAGCGACCGCGATCTGCTCACGGAGTCCGGCGTCGAGGCTGCCGCCGCCAAGCGCCTGACCGAGGCCGAGATAGGCGTCGAGTGCCGCCGGAGCCTGGGCGAGCGTGGCGAGCAGGTTGGGGATCCGGCCGTACTTCTTGCGGATCCCCTCCAGAAGGGTGCGTGCCTTTCCTTCGGCCGTGTCGAGATCGATGGGGTTGATGCGTGGCATGGTGGTACTCCTTGTGTGTGTTGGACGTGACAGAGAGATGGTGCGGGCTCACCAGAGCTTGCGCTGCTCCTTGCGCGCCTCTCGCTCGATGAACCGGACGAGTTTGTCGGAGGCGTCCACCCCCGAAGCCGCCACGATGTCGGGCCGGTAGACCGACGTCGAGTTGATGTCGTAGAAGTAACGTTCCCCGGCGGGCGTTTCGATGTACTCGACGCCCCCGACGTCGATGCCGGCGGCACGGACGATCTCGCGGGCCTGGGCGACGGCTTCGGCGGGGATGTCGGGCTCGTATTCGAAGACGACGTCGGGCTCGGCCGCGGAGTCAGCGTCGGCCGGCGGCCGCTCGCAACCCTCCGCCGGGCAGAGGTTGAACGTGTTGTTCGGCCACACCCGCATGGCAAAGAGCAACTCGCCGTCCACGAACTCCGTGCGGAGGATCGAGCCGTCGCCGGAGCTCACGAACTGCTGCAGCAGCAGAACGTGATCCGGTCCGAACAGGTCGGGTTCGGTATCGAGCAGGTGCTCGAGGGCGGCGCGGCTTGCAACGTACCGCACGTGGGCCCCGCTGCCGCCGGTCTCGGGCTTGAGGATCGCGGGGAACGGAAAGTCGTCGAGCAACGCCCGGACCGCGCGGCGGTCATTGAAGACGGCCGTCGCGGGCAGCGGCAGGCCCAGGTCGCCGATCAGCTGGTACTGGGCAACCTTGCTGGTCTCCAGCCGGAACGACCTGGCGCCGTTGATCACGCGTTTGCCGGATCGCTCCAGCATCTCCAGCCAGCCCCGGACCAGCGGGATGGCAGAGCCGTGGCCGCGCAGGTGGGCGCTCGGGCTCACCCGGTTGATCACCAACGGGTAGTTGTCGTGGTGACCGAGCCGGTAGGCGCTGTCGGCGAGGTCGATGCCCTCATACCGGACACCGCGGGCGTCCATGGCGGCGAACAGCGAGTCCATCCACTCGCCATTCTCGTAGAGAACGGCGACGGTGTCGGTCTCGCGTGATGCCTTGACTGTTCCATGCGTTCCGAGCCGGCCCCCGGGGGCAATCTTCGTGATGGTGGTGAGCGTTGACATTCCGGTCTCCAGGTTCGTTGGTGCGATTCACGAGTCGGAACACATAATCTGGAACGTTTATTCCAGAACGAAGGAAAAGGACCCCCGGCCGCTTCCGCGGCCGGGGGGTCGTCACGCCCCGCCGCTCACCTTGCGTCCGAGGAAGGAACGGATCAGCGAAGCGATTTGATCGCCGTCCTCCTCCAGGGCGAAGTGGCCGGTGTCGAGCAGGTGAAATTCCAGGTCGTTCAGGTCGCGCTTGTACGGGTGGGCGCCCTCGGCCGGGAAGATGAAGTCGCCGGTGCCCCAGACGATCAGGGCCGGCGGCTGGTGGGTGCGGAAATACGCCTGCCACGCCGGGTACAGCGGGACGTTTGTCCGGTAGTCGTAGAACATCTTCAGCTGGATCGTGTCGTTGCCGGGCCTGTCGAGCAACGCCTGGTCATGGACCCAGTTGTCGGGGCTGATCGCCTCGGTGTCGCGGACGCCATTGGTGTACTGCCACTTGGTGGCGTCGATCTTCAGCAGGTCGCGGAGCGGTTCCGCGTTTTGCTCCGACGGGTCCGCCCAGTACGTCTTGATCGGAAGCCAGAAGTCACGAAGCCCTTCTTCGTAGGCGTTGCCGTTCTGGATGATGAGGGCCTCGACCCGCTCCGGCCGGCTCGTCGCCAGGCGGTAGCCGACGGGCGCGCCGTAGTCCATCAAGTACAGGCTGTAACGATCGAGCCCGATCGCGTCCGTGAACTTCTCGATGATCCGGGCGAAGCTGTCGAACGAGTAGTCGAACTCGTCGAGGCCGGGCATCGAACTGTTGCCGTAGCCGGGGTAATCGGGCGCGACGACGTGGTAGGTGTCGGCGAGGGCCGGGATGAGGTTCCGGAACATGTGCGACGAGGTCGGGAACCCGTGCAGGAGAAGCACGGTGGGCGCGTCCACCGGCCCGGCCTCACGATAGAAGATCTCCAGCCCGTCGATCGTGACCGTGCGGTAGCGGACGGTCGGTCGTGTCGCGGTCGCGTCGTCTTGTGAAAGTGTCGTCGTCATCGAATTGCTCCTGGTCGTTGAAGTTGGTCGTGCGATCTCAATAGTCAACCGTTGTTGTAGAACGTTCATTCCAGAAAGAGAGAAAACATCTCAGGCCAGCGCCCCGCAGGCGACGTCGATGATGTCCCGAATCGTCGCCCGGCTTGCCGACGCCTTGCCCATGACGAACAGGCCCTGGACCGTCCCCGTGAGGAACCGGGCCTGGGCCCGCGTGTCGGCGCGGCGGCTCAGCTCGCCGGTCTTGACGGCCCTGTCCAGCGCGTCACGGAACGCCTTCTCAATGCGTCGCATGATCCCCTGCACGGCGTTGCAGATCTGCGGGTCATGCTGGGCCATTTCCACCGCAGCGCTGGTGGCCATGCAGCCGCGGCACGGGCCGTTGCGTGGGTGGTCGGCCAGCCTGGTCAGGCACCGTCGGATCGCGGCCAGCGGCGAGCCGGGGGCGGCGAGCATCTCTTCGATGCCGCTTGTCACCGTGCGCTCGTAGTGTGCGATCGCCGCCGAGAACAGGGCGTGCTTGTCCCCGAACGTGTCGTACATGCTGCCGCGGCTGATCCCCATCGCGTCCACCAGGTCCTGGACGCTGGTGGCCTCGTAGCCGTGGGTCCAGAAGACCTCCATGGCCCGCTCCAGGGTGATCTGCTCGTCGAATTCCTTTGGTCTGCCAACCATGGTTCTGTTCATTGTCACCTTTTGGAACGATCAGTCAAGAACGATTGTTCCAGAATGGGGAGGTTTCTGAGTGATGTCGCTCCGTGGACCGTGTGGTCGGGCGTCGCACCACGGCCGACGCCGCTTCGCGGCGTCAACCGTGCCACCCCCGAGATCGCGTTTGTCCGTCTTGGGTGGCACGGTTGAGCTCGTCCGAGCTCGGCCGTGGTTAGGCGTGGCGCCCCCGCCTACGGCTCGCAATACTCGTCTATCTCGAGGATCTGAACACCCTCCGGCAGGGACTGCAGGAATCGCCGGCCGTAGCCCTTGGTGACGATCCGCGGGTCGAGCACGACGACCTGGCCCGCGTCGGAGGTCGAGCGGATCAGCCGGCCCACGCCCTGCTTGAACCGGATCACGGCGTTGGGGACCTGGTCGTCCATGAACGGGTCGCCGCCGCGTTCCTTGATCCGCTCGTGGCGGGCCTCCAGGAGCGGCCGGTCGGGCACGTCGAACGGCAGCCGCGTGATGATCACGTTCCGCAGGCCGCGGCCCCGGACATCCACCCCCTGCCAGAAACTCGACGTCCCCAGCAGCACCGACCGCTCGTCCTCGCGGAACCGCCGCAGCAACAGGCTGCGGGGTCCGTCGCGGCCCTGCACGAGCATCGGAAGGCCCTCGTCGGCCAGCACGGGCCGCAGCGCGTCGGCGATTCGGTTCAGCATTGCAAAGCTCGTAAAGAGCACGAACGCCCCACCGCCGGTCTCGCGCAGGTGCCGGATGATCCGCGGCAGCAGCGCATCGCCGTACCGCGGGTGACTCGGCGACGGCATCGACCGGTCCACGATCACCTTCATCTGCGACGCGTGGTCGAAGGGGCTGCCGAGCTGCAGCGTGTCGGCACCCTCGCACCCCAGCCGGCCGGCGAGGTGCGTGAAGTCGCCGCGGCCCGTCGCCAGCGTGGCCGAAGTCATCACCACCGAGACGTCCTGCTCGAACAATTGCTCGCGGAGGATCGGTCCGACCTCGATCGGCATGCCGTACAGCCCCACGCGCGGCCGGCTTCGCCGGCGTCCTCGTCCCGTCGCGGCACCGCCGGGGCTCCGCCGCATCTCGAGCCAGTATACGAAGCCGTCGAGCCGCTGCTCGAGCAAGACGGCCGTCTCCTCAGCGATCTCGGCGGCGCGTTGCACGTAGCTGTTGAGCTCGTACTCGTCGGCCTCGGTGGCGGCGCGCTCGCGGACGAGCTTGAGTTCGTTCACCAGTTGCTGCATCGGCTCGCTGAGCGCGTTGGGCACGGGGTCGGGCCCGCCGATCCGACCGTTGGCCGGGCCCTCGTGTTCCGACCACTGCCACAGCGCGTCGAAAAGGTCCTCGGCGGCGTTTCGGCACCGCATCGACTGCTCGATCGTCCGGTCGAGCAGCTCGGTCGCATTGCCCTTGAGCGTCAGCGACGCCAGGAAGCCCCGCCGGCTGCGCGGTTGGTACAGAAGGTTCAGCAGGTGCATCACCCGGCTCTCGGTGAGGCTCAGGCCGAAGTGCTGGGCCGCGACGTCCTCGATCGCGTGCGCCTCGTCGAGAATGACGTGCTGGTACGGCGGCAGGAACCCGACGCCACGTTGCCGCAACGCGAGGTCGGCGAAGAACAACGCGTGGTTGCAGACAAGCAGGTCGCCGTTCTCCATGCGGCGGCGGGCGACCTGGTAGTAGCACTGCTCGTAGGTCGGGCAGCGGCGGCCCATGCAGTTGTGCGCGTCGGACCGCGCGTAGTCCCACACCTCCGGCCGCTGCAGTTGTGGCAGCGTTGCAAGTGTTCCGTCGCGGGTGCCGTAGGCCCAGTTCTCGATCGCGTGCAGCGAGTGGCGGGCGTTGTCGTCGGCGAACAGGCGATCCTGCCTGGTGATAGCGAGCTTGAGCCGGCGCAGCGACACGTAATTGTTCCTGCCCTTGACGAGCACGGCGCTGAATTCGTTGGGGACCACCGCTTGCAGCAGCGGGATGTCCTTTTCGATCAGCTGCTCCTGCAGGTTGATCGTGTTGGTGGCAATGACGACCCGTTGCTTGCCGTCAACGACGCGTTGGATCGCCGGGATCAGGTACGCGAAGCTCTTGCCGACGCCGGTGCCCGCTTCGACCAGGAGCCGTCCGCCCTGTTCCATGGTCCGCGCGACGGCGTCGGCCATCGCGGTCTGCTGGGGCCGGACCTCGAAGCCGTCCAGCCGCCGCGCGATCGACCCGTCCGGTGACAACAGGCTCTGTGCCCCGATGGTCATGCGGAGATTGTAAGAGGCCGGCGTGGCCGGACTACGATGTTCGGATGTCAGTTCCTATCCCGCCACTCATCCTCGCGGTTGTGATCGCCGCGATCCTGGGCGCGGCCGTGTGGATCGTGCGTTTCCGACGCGGCAAGGGCTCCAGGACATCGTCCCGCGAGTCGGACGCGCAGCTGTTGGGGCTCACCTACAGGGGCAAGGGCGACAAGGCATTCCGGGCGCGGTTCGGTTTCCTGAAGGCGGTACCGCGTGGTGCCTCGATCCGGCACATTTACGAGGGTTCGCTCGACGGTCGGCCGATCGAGATATTCCAGTCCAGCTACGTGGTCTCGACCGGTCAGGCCATGATCCAGATCTCCCACACGATCTACGCGGTCGAGGCCCCCGTGTGGCCGCCGACGCAGATTGCGTCCCGCAACTGGTTCGGGCGTCTCTTTCGCAAGTTCGGCCGGCCGGCCGGCCTGGAACTCGACGACCCGGAGTTCAACCGGCGGTTCAGGCTCAAGACCGACGACGAGGACTTCGCGATCGCCCTGCTGTCGCCCGACATGCAGGCGTTCATGCTCTCCAAGACGTCGGTCAAGTGGCGAATCACGCCCGGGCTGCTCTGCATGATCTACAACGGCACGCTCAACGCGGACCGGATGGAAGCGTCGCTGCAGAGGCTGCGGCGGTTCTGGGAACTCGTCCCCACCGAACTCGAGGCCTGGTGAATTCTGGGTGGCACGGTTGACCCGCCGCAGGCGGGTCGGCCGTGGTTGGACGTCGCTCCTACCGAAACGCGTCGATCGATCGGCCGCCTACAAAGTCCGCCAAAGACTGGCCTCGCGCGGTCGTTCGGCCGACCCTATTCACATGATTGCCGAACTCGTCTGCACGTCGTCGCTCGCCGCGATCCTGGCCTTGGCCCCCGCCCCCGGCCCCGGCCCCGACCCCGGCGTCGCCCGGCCCGGGCCGGAACCCGCCGGCCGGATGGCCGACGTCAACCTCGACGGTGTGGTTGACTACGAGGACGTCATCGATCACCTGTTCCTGTGGGGGCCGTGCGACGATGTCGTGTGCTGGGGCGATCTCGACACCGACGGCTTCGTGGACGTCCTGGACTTCCTGCTCCTGCTCGACAGCCTCGATCAACTGTCGCTCATGGTTCACGCCCGCGGGACGTGACGGCGGCGCGCCGGCGTCGGGCCGCCAGGTATGGCCGCACCGCCGGGATCCCCGCCAGGCCGACGAGCGCCCAGACCACGCCCACAATGCCGACGCCGCCGGCGATCGCCGTGCCGGTGAGCCCGGCCGCGGGACCGACCGTATAGCCTGCCCCGATGAGGGCTTCGTGGGTCCCGCCGGCATCGACCTGCGCGCGGCCGACCGCCATTGCGTAGTAGAGCGCGGCGTAGTACACGACACCGAGCCCGACGCCCAGGCACGCCAGCCCGGCCAGGACGGTCGCCATCGTGGGCCCGGTCACGACCAGCCCGAAGCCCGCGGTCATCGCGACCGCGCCCAGCAGCAGCGTCCCCCACCGCCCGTGCCAGAACCCCAACCGCCACATGACCGCGAACACGACGACGCGGACGACGATCCACGTCGCGGCCGCCGGCGTTTCCCACGACACGTCCACGCCGAGCGTCTCGAAGCGATAGGGAAGGATCGGGTTCATCGCGGCGTTGAGCACGTAGCTCAGCGGCAGCAGCACCCGCGCCGAGTGCAGCAGCAACGGGTACTCGTCGCCGACGTGCGCCTCGGCGACCTCGAGGTCGTGATGCCCTGGTTGCGGGGCGAACCACCGCAACGCGACGAGCCCCAGCAGGCCGACGCCGGCGAAGCCCCCGATGGCCCACTGCCCGTGCGTCCCAAGGATCGGCGCCAGCGCGAACATCGGCACAGCCACGGCGGGCGCCCACGTGAGGTTGAACCATCCGAGCGCCGACCGCATCGACGCGCCGTGCCGACCCGCCGTGACATAGCTTTCGATGATCGGCCAGAAGAGTGACGTGAGGTACGTGCCCACCAGGGCGGCCAGCCACAAGGCCCACTCGGCGCTCACCAGCAGCGGCGCCAGGCAGACAAGTGCCAGCGTCGTCACGCACGCCGCCAGCACGCCGCGGGCGCTCAGCCGGTGCTCGATCCAGCGGGTGAGTCTGCCGGCCGTGAACGCCCCGATGGTGTACACGCCGCCCATCGCCAGCGATAGCAGCAGGTTGCGTGCCTGCGGGAACTCGTAGGTGTGCTTGGCGATGAACGGCACGGCGTGCCAGAACACGCCCGTTCCCATCGAGCACACGAACGTCAACGCCAGCACGGCGGCCAGCGGTGTCGACTGCGGTTCCTGCTTCACGCCCCGAGCATATCCTTATTCCATGAGAGACATGACGTGCACCCTTGCGATCAGCGTCGTCGTCGTCGGATGGTCCGCTCCCCTGTTCGCCGGGACCGACTTCGCCGCGCACTGGCGCGACGGCAAGGCGGAGCTTGATGGCTACCGCTGGTCCGTCACGCGGTACGGCCAGGTACGCAACGGCCAGGCGGTCATGATCTTCGTGACCGAGCCGTTCAGCGACGCGAAGCGGGTCAAGGCCGACGACCCGTCAAGGAACCCCGCCGACACGTTCGAGGTGCTCAAGCTGAACCTGGCTCGCGACTTCCAGACCGGGATCTACGACTACAACACGATGACGTCGATCTTCGCGCGCAGCGACGACTTTCAGCCGGTCAAGGTCTCGTTCAGCAGCGGCGAGTGGTGCGGTCACGTGTACGAAGAGCTGATCGTCAACCCGGACAACATCGACCAGCAACTGTTCAGTTACTTCGAGGGCGAGTCCGCGACCAGGAATCTTCCCGGCAAGCGCGACGGCGTCGTCGGCGACAACCTCTTCATCCTGCTCCGCGGCCTCAGGGGCGCGTACCTGCAACCGGGCGAGACGCGGCGGGTTCCGTTCCTGCCCGGCGCGTTCACACGCCGTCTGCAACACCATTCGCTGGCCTGGACGACCGCCGAGATCGAGCGGCTCGCCGAGACCCAGGCGGTCGAGGTCCCAGCCGGCACGTTCACCGCCGACGTCTACGTCGTCCGCACCGCCGGCCGCGAGGGCCGCTTCTTCATCGAGGTTGAAGCCCCGCACCGGATCGTCCGCTGGCAGTGGAAGTCATCCGGCACCGACCCCCGTACGCACGAGGCCGCCGAGACCGGCGAACTCACCGGCACCATCCGTGTCGCATACTGGCAACGCCACGCCAACGGCGACGAACGCCTGCTCGAAGCCCTCGGCTTGACCCCGATCGTCCCCTGACGGATCCTTCGACATGCGGTGCAAACGTTGTGGCTACGACCTGCGAGACCTCGGTGAGCACCGCTGCCCGGAGTGCGGCCGGCCGTTCGACCCGCAACGCCCCAGGACATGGCTGTCCAAACCCGTCTCCGGCAGGAAGAGCCTGTTGCTGGCAATCGTCGGCGCAGTGCTGTTCGTCATTCCGCTGGCCCTCGCTCTCGCGGAGGACGTCGGCGTCGACTTCATGTCCCGTTTGCCGACCGCAGTCCGCGTCCCGGTTTATCTGCTCTGCGCCGCCCTCATGATCACGGCCATGACGATCCAGACCAACGTACTGCGGACCGGCACCCTGGTGCTGCTCGACCGCCACCCGTGGGTCACAGACCGCAGGACGTTCTACGCCTCGGTTCCGATCAGCGTGGCGGTCCTCGGATACTTCATCGGGACGCTGTTGCTCAGGGTGTTCTCATGAGCCCGGGCCGAGATGGTCAGCAATCGGCCGTCACGGTACGATGCAGCGAACATTGTCCGCGTAGCTCAGTTGGATAGAGCGTCTGCCTCCGGAGCAGAAGGTCGTGGGTTCGAATCCCTCCGCGGATGTTTGCTTCCGGCCATGGCGCGAGTGCCGCAGTACAGTGACCCACGTGTGAGCTGTACGACCAGTGTGTGAGCTGTACGACCCACGTATGAGCTGGCAGGGCTGGGTTTTTGGCTCTCGATGCTGGCGTGGCGCCGGTTGCGGTGCATAATGAGAGAGCCGACAGGCCTCCGTCGGATAGGGAAGGAAGGAGCCGTGCACTTGCGTTTCGGGTCGCTCAACCTCGCTCTCGTGGCGATCGGTGTTGCCGGTGAGTCGCTGTCGTCGCCGGCGGCGGCGGGGTCCGGGATTGCCATTACGACCGAGGTCGTCACGTACGACTCTGACTTGCCGACGTTCCTGACGCAGGCGCCGGGTGACGCGAGCCGGCTGTTCTTCACGGAACGCGACGGGCGGGTTCGGATCGTGGTCGACGGTGCGGTGCTCCCGGATCCCTTCGTGGACCTGTCGTCGATCGTGAACAGCGGCGGGCCGGAGGGTGCGATGGGCGGTCTCGCTTTCCACCCCGACTACCAGCGCAACGGACTGTTCTACGTCTCGTACACGAATCTCGACAGTGACAGCGTCGTGGCGGAGCTCACCGTGACCGCCGACCCGAGCGTCGCGGACTTCGCGAGCGTTCGCGTCCTGCTGAGGCTTCCCGAACCGGGTCCCGGGCACAACGTGGGGTGGATCGGTTTCGGTCCCGACGGTTACCTGTACGTGACAAAGGGCGACGGCGGCAACAACACCGCCGGCGTCCGGGCGCAGGACGTCGAGTCGCTGTTCGGCAAGATCCTCCGGCTCGACCCGTCCGGCGATGATTTCCCCGCCGATCCCGATCGCAACTACGCGATCCCGCCGACCAATCCGTTCGTCGGCGTCGCCGGGCGCGACGAGATCTGGTCGCTCGGGCTGCGCAACCCCTGGCGGTGCAGCTTCGATCGGGTCACCGGTGACCTGTGGATCAGCGACGTCGGACAGGGGTCCTGGGAGGAGATCAGCTTCCAGCCCGCGGCGAGCGCCGGCGGCGACAACTACGGATGGAACTGCATGGAAGGATCGAGCTGTCATGGCATGGGTTGCATCTGCAACGATCCCGTTCTGACCGACCCCGTGTACGAGTACGACCACCTCACCGGCTGCGCCGTCATCGGCGGGTACGTGTACCGCGGCAGCGCGATCCCCGCGTTGCAGGGGATGTACCTCTTTTCCGACGTCTGCGCCGCGAAGGTGTGGGCGTACGACCTCATCGACGACACGGTGGTGCAGGTGCTCGACACGGGCGCGATCTATTCGTTCGGCGAGGACCTCGACGGCGAGCTCTACCTCTTGTCGAATTTCAGCATCCGCAAGATCGTGTTCTTCGACTGTAACGACAACGGCGTCCCCGACGATCAGGACCTCGCCGACGTGACGAGCCTCGACTGCAATCTCGACGGCATCCCCGACGAGTGCCAGGTGGATTGCAACGGCAACGGCGTTCCCGACGATTGTGACATCGCCACCGGCACGAGTCTCGATGACGACGGCAACGGTATTCCCGATGAGTGCGACCAGCAGGCGGACTTCGACGGCGACGGCGTCGTCGGGATCAGCGACTTCCTGTTCCTGCTGAGCGTCTGGGGCAACTGCCCGGCGCCGCCGACCGAGTGCCCGGCCGATCTCAACGGTGACGGTGTCGTGGGGATAAACGACTTCCTGCTGTTGCTCGCAAGCTGGACGTAAGTCCCCCTGGGCTCACAGGTGTCGTATCTTCGATCTCTTCGTGCCATGCTTCTGCCTTGAGAAGCATGTCTTTGTGACGCGAGTGTTCTCGAAGACATGCTTCTCAAGGCAGAAGCATGGCACGTCCTGACACTTTACGTTACGTCACGTCCAGTTGGCGAGTAGCGCGAGGAAGTCGTTGATGCCGACGTCGCAGTCGGCGTCGAGGTCGGCGGCGCAGCTCGGCGGGCACGGTGCCGGGCACGGGCCCCAGGCGGCGAGCAGCATGAGGAAGTCGTTGATGCCGACGATGCCGTCGCCGTCGATGTCGCCGAGGATCGCCTCGCACTCGTCGGGAATGCCGTTGCCGTTGATGTCGGCGCTGCTCCCGGCGGCGATGTCGCACACGTCGGGGACGAGGTTCACGTTGCAATCGACGTCGTCGCCCGGGATGAAGGCCAGGCCCGTCGGCAACGCCAGCGGCCCGGCCGCGGCGAGCACGTAGTAGGAGCGCCGGAACGCGCCGGTGTCGATGTCGTACGTCTGCACGGCGGTGTTGCCCTGGCTCGACGTGACGTAGAGGTTGCCCTTTGGGCCGATCTCGATGTCGAACGGGCCCTGGAGCGCCCAGAAACCGGAACTGAGCCCACCGAGGTCCCAGCGACCCATCGACGCCCCGCTGAGGCCGTCGTATTCGAGAATCTCGCTGCCGCCGAAGCTCGCGACCAGCAGGTTGCCGTTGGGCTTGAAGACCAGCCCGCGCGGCGCGTCGAGGCCGCCGGCGCCCGCCGAAACAAAGACGTCGATGAAGCCGCCGGTCGCGCCGTCGTACCGGAGCACCGTGTTGTCGCTCGTCGAGACGAACAGGTTGCCGTTGGGCCCGTAGGCCAGCCCCAGGGCGCCGCTGAGCCCGCCCGCGCCGGAGCTTACGAAGGCGCCAAGTGACACGCCGGTGTACGCGTCGTATTCGAGCACGCTGTCGTTGCCGCCACTGGCGACCAGGAGCGTCCCGCCGGGGGTGAAGGTCATGCCCGTCGGTTGCGACAGCCCCCCTGCCCCGGCCGACACGAGCAGGCCGACGAAGACGCCCTCGTTGTCGAACTCGGCCACGTGGCCGCCGCCGGTGCTGCTCACCAGCACGTGGCGGTCCGCGCGCACCAGCACGTCGTGTGGCGCATCGAGCTCGCCGGCGGTTCCGGTGCGCACCAGCACGCCGGTCCCGGCGTGCACCTGGTTGAGGACGTTGTTGCCCAGGCTCACCACCCACAGGTCGTGGGCGCCGCCGAGCGCGACCATGTCGATGGTGCCGTCGAGGTCGCAGTCCTCGCAGCTGTCCAGGATCGCGTTGCGGTTGAGGTCCAGCGACATGTCAGCCTGGATCTCGTTGTAGTCACTGGTCCCGTTGGCGTTGCAGTCGGCCTCGCATTCGTCGGGCACGCCGTCGCCGTAGGCGTCCTGGCTGGTGCCCATCTGGATATCAACGTCGTCGGGCACGCCGTTGCCGTTGCAGTCGGGCTCGCAGTCGTCGGGAATGCCGTTGCCGTTGAGGTCTGTACTGGTGCCGAGGGAGATGTCGATCGGGTCGAGGGTGCCGTTGCCGTTGCAATCCTCGCAGCTGTCGGGGATCCCGTTGTTGTTGACGTCAGCTGCGCCACCGGCAATGTCCTGGGCGTCGTCGGTACCGTTGCCGTCGCAGTCGTTGACCAGGCAGTCCACGACGTCGAAGAATGCCTCGATGTTGGCCTGGATCACGGTGTGGAACCGCAGGTCGATGTTGGCGTTGCCGCCCGGCGTCGTGTGGCAGTAGCTCATGATCGTGCCGCGCTGCAGTGTGCCGGTGTTACAGGTATCCACGCCGTTGGCGTGCGTGTGACCCGTGCCGCTGTTGTGGCCCAGTTCGTGCGCGGTCACGATGACGTCCCAGTGCCCGGTACTCGGCGCGTCGATGCTCGGGAACGACCCGACCGCGTACCCCGCCAGTGAGTACGAGACCTCGTTGCAAAGCCCGTCGAGGTACGCGACGCCGCCGTAGGGAAGGTTGCGGCGGCCGGTCAGCAGCTGTGCGGTATCGCGCTCGACATCGCCCATGGTGGTTTCCCACAGGTCGCGAAAGTCCGCGAACGGGTCGGAGCCGTCGTAGGGATCGGTCGGGGTGTCCCAGAGCCGCACGAAGCTGAGCTCGAAGCGCGCGTTGGTGTCGCGCAGGTAGATCGAGCTGACCACGCCGTACAACTGCACGATGTACGACGCCGCGGCGTCGGTGTCGCCGAACAGCGAGAAATACTCGTGGTCGGTGTCGATGGCCAACTGCACCTGTCGGATCGCGGGCGGGTTGACAACGCCACCGGCGGCGGCCGCGCGCAATGCCGGCGCTCTGACCGGCGGCGGGGACGCGCCCACACCGCACACCGGAACGCCAAGCAGCGGCCCCGGGCTGGCGACGTTCTCGAAGATCGCCAGCCGGTCGAGGCCGGACGTCGCGATATTGAACCGCCGGCCCGTCGAGGCGAACTCGATGAACCCTGCCGCGTCGGCGCCGTTGATCGTGAGCACCACGTGCGATCCCGGCTCGCCCCGCACGTGGCCGCGCAGCAGCGTGACCGACGCCGGATCGAAGGTCATCGGCCGGTCGTCCGGGCCGACGACGAACCTGGTGCCGGGCCCGGTCACGGTGAACCGCTCCAGGACCAGGTCGACCACGCGATCTTCCGACAGCGGCACCTGCGGGACGACGACCTGCGTTTCGGTCCGGCTTGCCCGTGCCAGTTCGGCCAGGTCGACCGCGACGTCAAGGTACGGCCCGGCGATGGCGCCGGTGCTCAGTGTGGGAATCACAAGCGTCGCCAGAGCGATCAGCCGGGTCGCGGTCATGTTCCTAGTCCTCTTTCGGGTCTCCGTCGGGGTCCTTTGCGTCCGCGGGGTCCGGGGGGTTCAGGAGCATAGCGCGGAACAACAGGGGAAAGGTTGCCTGCGACCACCCGCGGTACTGTGGCCGGAACCCGAACAGGTGGATCTGCCCCTTGCCGTGCCTGGCCCGGAGCCACGCGCCGCGACGCTCGATGACCCCGGGCTCCTTGATCCAGCCCGACAGCAGCACGCGTGTCGGGGCGTACCGCAGAAGCGTCTCGATGCTGTGGTCGCCATCGAGGCCCGCATCGTCGATCTCCTCGGATGTCATGGGCCGCCACGCCCCGGAGCCGCGTGAGAAGAACAACGCGATCGACTCCGGCAACCCGGCAGTCAGCGGCAGGCCGGGCACCGGGATCGCCCTCAGCACACTGCCCGGACACGAAAAGTCCTTGGCCCGGGGTTCGGTCGTGACGTCAACCAGCGGAAGCTGGAACACGTCAACCGCCCAGCGGCACGACGCGCCCAGTGTGATCAGCCGCCCGCCGCCTCGCACGAATGCCTCGGTCGCGGCGACGCCCTCGGGCGCGAGCCCACCGGCGTAGCGGTCCGGCACCGACCCCTGCGGCCGGCCGCTGTCCAGCCGGGCGGGACTGGAGTGCGGGAAGATCAGCACATCGAGGAAGTCGCCGAGTTGTCCGGCCCGCAGCATCTCGTTGCGCACTTCTATAAAGGGGATGCCGAACGTGTCGAGCACGTACCGCAGCCATCCCTGGTCCATGTTGCCTTCCCACGGCGAATAGACGCCGATGCGCGGCATGCCCGTCACGGCGAACGCTTCGTCACCGCCGTCCGGCCCCAGGCCGCCGGCCGCGAACAGGCCCTCGCGTTCGCCGGTCGTGAAGAAGATGAACCGCTCGCCGCGACCGAGGCCCCCGGCAAGCGCGGTCCAGGTGTCGCTGTCGGCGCTGGACATGACTCTCGTCGAGCCCGGCCCTCCACCCAGCCCCCCAGCCGGTGTCGTGCGCGGGTCGCCGCCGAATCCGGCGACGGCTCTGGCCGCGTCGGTCACGCGTGTGACCGGTCCCTCGGTGGCGAGTTCGGCGATCACCTCGACGCGGCGGATGCCCAGCAGCATCGGCAGCGTCCAGCCGGCGACGTCGTAGGGCGGCTCGCCCTTGGGGTAGCGCTGGACCTCGAAGAGGTCCTTGACGTGCGACCCGTAGGGTTGCTCGCGTCGGATGATGATGCTGCCGGCGGGATACGTGCGGTTGTCCGCCTCGATCGGGCCGCCGCTCACGTCGACCTCGACGCCGCTGAGCAGAAGCACCTCCACGAGGCGTCGCACGGCCGCGGGGTCGGGGTTGTCGCTCGGGATCACCCACGCCGTCGGCGCGCCCTCGGCGCCGGCGGCGATCGTGCGTCGGGAAGCATCCAGCGCGTTGCGCAGCCACAATTGCGGTTCGCGGCTCAGCGTGCCCAGCAGCGACCGCCCGAAGGCCATCTCGTAGTCGATGATGTCGCGCAGTCGCCACCAGCCGCCCGGCCATGGGTCCGGGAACCGGTTGGACGGCACGTACTCGCCGAGGCCCCGCGGGGCGGCCAGTTCGGACCTCGGCAGGAAGACCGGTGTCGCGATCCGCACCGACGCCGCCTCGGTCAGCAGGCCGATGATGTTGTGCCGGACCGGGACATTGCGGTTGCCGCCGTTCCACCACATGTCGTACGAGACGCCGGTGGAGATGCCGCTGAACCCCTCGCGTGTCAGGTCCAGCAGCGCCCGGCTGCCGATCGCGTCGATGCCGGCGATCACGGCGGGATCGAGGTTCGGGTTCAGCGGGTCGCGGAACGGTGGCACGAACATCCGTTCGCGTCGCGAGCCCTGCTGGTGCACGTCCCAGTACACCTGGGGCTGCCAGACCGAGTACAGCTGCTCGGTGACGATCCGCGTTTCCGCTTGGGTGAGCATGAACCAGTCGCGGTTGTTGTCGTGCCCGGCGTAGTACTGGTAGAGCTTCAAGAGCCGCGACGCCTCGTAGGGCGTGCCGACCGTCTCGCGGTACCAATCCACGACGTGGTCGAGGCCGTCGGGGTTCAGCGTCGGGAAGATGGCGACGACCATGTTCCGCCGGGCCTGCTTCCACGGTTCGTCGTCGCTGGTTGCGAGCATCCAGGCGAACTCCATTGCGAACTGGGGCGCCGCCGTCTCGGTGGCGTGCATCGCGCACGAGATGAACAGGATCACTTTCCCCTCGTCGATCGCCTGGGCCACGCGGGCGTCACTGCGATCGCGCGGATCGGCGATGACGTGCGCGTGGGCCCGGATCGTGTCGAGGTTCGCGAGGTTGCGGGCGCTGGAGATCACCGACAACAGCAGCGCGCGACCCTCGGTGGACGTGCCCACCCGGATGGTCTGCACCCGCGGGCTCTCGGCGGCGAGCTTCTCGAAATACCCGCTGACCTCGGACCAGTCGGCGAGCTGGAAGTCGACGCCGACCGGCCGGCCGAGATGGGCCTCGGGCGTCGTGACCTGCTGGGCGTGGGCCGTCGCGGCGAGTGCAAACGCGAGCAATACTGATCGTTTCATGCCTCGATGCTAGGTGCGCAAGTTGCCGGGTGGCACGGTTGAGCGAGCATCGCTCGCTCGGCCGTGGAGCGACGTGCCAGGACACGGCCGACGTCGCTGCGCGACATCAACCGTGCCACCCACGCAGGGCGCGTAAGTATTTCTCGGAGACGGGTGGCACGGTTGAGCGAGCATTGCTCGCTCGGCCGTGGAGCGACGTGCCAGGACACGGCCGACGTCGCTGCGCGACATCAACCGTGCCACCCACGCAGGGCGCGTA
>SMVB01198441.1_pt1 | contig 24116 bp, 21 predicted proteins | sample 2456461 | NCBI WGS metagenome assembly SMVB01 (sample SAMN11095934, study PRJNA526329) | marine sediment metagenome | biome: Marine sediment; feature: Surficial sediment; material: Deep marine sediment; isolation source: Hadal surficial sediment | place: Pacific Ocean | collected 2014-05 | depth...
ACCGTGCCGAGCTGGATACTCTGTTGGACGCCGCGGAGGCTGACGGCGTGCCGGACTTTGCCGCCGCCATCCTGCCGCTCGAGAATCTTGCGGACCGGTTGCACCAGGTCTGGTCACCGGTCAGCCACCTGCACGCCGTCACCAACAGCCCCGAGTTACGCGCCGTCTATAACGACTGCCTGCCCGAACTCGCCCGCTATCAGACCGAGATCGGACAGAACCAGCGTCTGTTCCGACTGTATGCACAGGTAGCCGCCGGAACGCCCGCCGAACCGGCTGCGCGCAGCCTGCTGGAGCATGCACTGCGCGACTTCCGCCTGTCCGGCGTCCACCTGCCAGACGATGAGAAGCGGCGCTTCGGCGAGGCGATGGAAGAACTGACCCAGCTGCAGGCGAAGTTCGAACAGAATGTGCTCGACGCGATGGCCGCATGGACGCATATCGAGACCGATCGCGCGAAGCTGGACGGCATACCGGACACTGTCCTGGAACAGGCTGACGCAACGGCCCGCGCGGCCGGCGTCGAGGGCTGGCTGTTGCGCCTCGATCAGCCGACCTACCTGGCCGTCCTGACGCATGCCGAGAATCGCGATCTGCGCTACCGCTTCTACCGCGCCTGGTCGACCCGCGCATCCGACCGGGCGACCACGCCAGAGAATGGGCTGGTGGACGAGGCGGCCGCGCCACCCGGCGACTTCGATAACTCGCAAGTCATCGAGGCGATCCTCGCACTGCGCCACGAGACCGCCGCGCTGGTCGGCTATGAAAATTTCTCGGCGTATTCACTCGAATCGAAAATGGCCGGGTCGGTCGCCGAGGCGCAGGAGTTCCTCGAAGATCTTGGCCGAAAATCGCACCACACGGCGTTGGCTGAACTGGAGGAGCTGGAACGCTTCGCGGGCCAAGGGCTCGCCGCGTGGGATATCGCCTTTTATTCGGAACGGCTGCGTCACGAACGATTCACGGTTTCCGACGAGCAACTGCGACCGTATTTCCCGCTCACACGCGTGCTGTCAGGCCTGTTTGCCGTCGTCGAAAAAATCTACGGCGTCACGGTACAGCCCATCGCGAACGTCGATGCCTGGCACTCAGATGTGCGGTTCTATCGTCTCTTCGACGAAGATGGCGCGGAACTCGGCGGCTTCTATACAGATCTTTTCGCACGCCCGAACAAGCGGGCGGGTGCATGGATGGATGACTGCATCAGTCGCAAACTGATCGACAAGAGCTTGCAGTTACCGGTTGCACACCTGGTCTGTAACTTTGCGGCGCCGACGCAAAGCACTCCCTGTCTGCTGACCCACAACGACGTCCTGACACTGTTTCATGAATTCGGTCATACGCTGCATCACCTTCTGACCCGAGTCGACTACCCGAGCGTGGCCGGCATCAGCGGTGTCCCCTGGGATGCCGTCGAACTGCCGAGCCAGTTCATGGAAAACTTCGCCTGGGAGCCGGCCGTCGTCACAATGATTTCCGGCCACTATGAGACGGGCGCGCCGCTGCCGGAGAACATACTCGACAGGCTGCGCGCATCGCGGGTCTTCCAGGCCGGGCTGCAGATGGCGCGCCAGCTGGAGTACTCGCTGTTCGACCTGCGTCTGCATGCCGAATACGACCCACGCGAGGGCGCCGGTCTTTCCGCCTTGCTCGACGACGTACGGAAAACAGTTGCCGTCATTCGCCAGCCGGATTTCAATCGCTATCCCCATGCGTTTTCGCACATCTTTGGTGGCGGTTACGCGGCCGGATATTACAGTTATAAGTGGGCGGAAGTCCTCGCCGCCGATGCCTGGTCCGCATTCGAGACCCACGGTATCTTCGACCGGGACATCGCAAACCGATTTCGGCGCACGATTCTTGAAATTGGCGGGACACGACAAATCGCCGATGCATTTGCGGAGTTCCGGGGGCGGGCGCCGAGTATCGAACCGCTGCTGGCACAATCCGGCATTGCCCCGGATGGAGCCTGCGACGGGCCCGCCGCATGAGAGTTGCCAGCTGGAACGTCAACTCGATCCGCGTGCGCCAGTCGCATGCCCTGGACTGGCTCGAGGCGCAGAAACCGGACGTGCTCGGCCTGCAGGAACTCAAAATGACAACCGAGGCGTTCCCGACGGATGAGTACACGCAGGCCGGTTATCACAGCGTGGCCTACGGGCAGAAAACCTATAACGGCGTCGCGCTGATTTCCCGCCAGCAACCCGCCGATGTCATCGAGGGCTTGCCGAATTTTCCGGACCCGCAGCACCGCGCAATCGCGGCGACATATGGCGATATTCGGGTCGTTAATCTATATGTGCCAAACGGCCAGACCATCGACTCGGACAAGTATCACTACAAGCTGGACTGGCTGGATGCACTGCGCGACTATCTCGCCGATGAGTTGACCCGACATTCACGCATGGTCGTCATGGGCGACTTCAACATCGCGCCGGATGATCGCGACGTGTACGACCCGGATGAGTGGCGCGACAGAATATTGTGCAGCGGACCGGAGCGAGCGCGCCTGCAGGCCATCGAGTCGCTTGGTTTCAAGGACACGTTCCGGCTTTTCGAGCAAGCCGAAGCCGCCTATAGCTGGTGGGACTACCGCGCCGCAGCGTTTCGCCGCAAGCGCGGCTTGCGCATCGACCTGCTGCTGGCATCCCCGGCGCTCGCACCCGACTGTCGCGCCAGCCAGATCGACGCCGGGCCGCGCAAACTCGAGCGGCCGTCCGATCATGCACCGGTATTCGCCGATTTCGACTGACGCCGGGGCCACGGCACCCGCTGCCAAGTGACACATTATGTTTATCTGCGCTGCGGCCGCCTGGCCGGCATGTCACAATGAAGCGCATCGCCTGATGTCTGATTCCGTTATGAAGACAGTGGAAAAATACCTGCCCGGTGGCCGCTGGCAACCCGCGGATCGGCGCAACGAATACGACGTCACCAATACTGTGAAGGTCAGTTCCGTCGCCGCCGTCCGCGATGCGGTGTGCGAACTCTATCGCGGCGTCTTTCCGACGGCATCTTTCGATCGGCTCTGGATCGCGTTTCACGATTTCGAACAACTCTTCGACGGCCGGCTGCCCGGCTACGAGGGTTGTGACACCGTGTACCACGACCGTCAGCACACACTCGACATGACGTTCGCGATGGCCAGACTCGTCGTCGGCTACGAACGCAGCGCCACGTCCGAGGAACATATCGGTGCCGAACGGGCCATGTTCGGCATCGTTGTCGCGCTGCTGCATGACTCCGGCTACATCCGTCGCAACGATGAACCGCGACGCGCCAACGGGGCGGAATTTACGATCTGGCATGTATCCCGCAGTGCGGAATTAATCGGCGCCTACCTGCCAAAAATCGGCCTTGGCCACTGGGCGGCGACCGGTAGTCGTGTCGTGCATTTCACGGGTTACGAGTTGAACCTCGACGATATCGAACTCGATGATCCGAAGGACAGCCTGATCGGGCATTTTCTCGGCAGCGCGGACCTGATGGCGCAGATGGCGGATCGTTGCTACCTGGAGAAATGTCGCGACCGCCTGTATTCAGAATTTGTGCTGGCGGGCATTTCTATCAACGCCGCCGCCGGCCTGACCGATAACGTACTCTACGCATCGGGCATCGATCTGCTCCGCAAGACGCCGGGCTTCTACCAGCACATGGCGATGACCCGCCTGGACCGGAACTTTAATCGGGCGTATCGCTACATCGAGGTGCTGTACGATGGCCGCAACCCGTACATGGAATTTATCGAGCGCAATCTTCGCTATCTGGATCGCGTCATCAAGCGGGATGACTGGAGCCAGCTACGCCGCAAGCCCCCGTGCTTCACTGTCCTGAAAGACCCTCTGAACTCGGTCAGCGCACTCGTCAGCCGCCGCCTGGCCGATCTGAATGCACCCGCCAGTGCGCTGACGACACGCTGATTATTCGACCGTCACCGATTTCGCGAGATTTCTCGGCTGATCAACATCGGTGCCCTTCAGAATCGCGACGTGATACGCCAGCAACTGCATCGGCACGGTATAAACAATCGGCGCCTGAAAGTAACTGACCTTCTGGGGCATCTGTATGATCGTGACGCCCTCACTGGATTCCATTCCGGCCGCCGGATCGGCAAAGACGATCAACTCACCCCCCCGCGCGCGCACTTCCATCAGGTTGGACTTGAGCTTCTCGAGCAGATCGTTGTTCGGGGCAACCGCGATGACGGGCATGTCCGCATCCACCAATGCCAGCGGCCCATGCTTGAGTTCGCCGGCCGGATAAGCCTCGGCATGAATATATGAAATTTCCTTGAGCTTCAGCGCGCCTTCCATCGCAATCGGATGCAGACTGCCGCGGCCGAGAAATAACGCATGATGCTTGTCCGCAAAACGCTCGGCGAGCCGTTGCATGTCCGCGTCGAGCGTCAGCGTTTGCTCGATGAGGCGCGGGACCTCGAGCAAACGTTTGATCAGCCCCTCGATACGTGCGGGGTCGTTACCGTGGTGCTGCTCGAGCGCGATCACCAGCATGCACAACGCCGCGAGCTGGGTGGTGAATGCCTTTGTCGATGCCACACCAATCTCCGGCCCGGCCCGCGTAAGCATGACGAGGTCCGACTCACGCACCAGTGAACTCTCAGGCACATTACAGATTGCAAGCGTAGCGAGGTAACCCGCCTCCCTGGCAAGATGCAGGGCAGCCAGCGTATCGGCCGTCTCGCCGGACTGCGAAATCGTCACGAACAAGGTGTCCGGCGGCACGACCGGGCTGCGGTAACGGTACTCGCTGGCGATGTCGACACTGCAGGGCAGTTTGCAAATCTGCTCGATGAAATAACGCGCGACGGCGCCCGCATGGTAGCTGGTACCGCAGGCAATAATGTGCACACCGTTTGCTTGCCGGAACACCTCCGCAGAAGCCGGCCCGAATGCTGCGTCAAGCAAGCGTCCCTGGCTGATACGCTCCTCGAGTGTCTGCGCGACACCGCGGGGTTGCTCGAAAATTTCTTTCAGCATGAAATGCCGGTAACCGCCCTTGTCGGTGGCGTCGGCAGTTATCTCGCTTTCGCGCACCGGGCGCGTGACCTCCAGGCCGTCACGGTCGAGCACGCGCACGCGGTCCTTGCGAACATCGGCAACGTCACCGTCATCGAGGAACACAAAGCGACGCGTGACGGGCAATAAGGCGGCGACATCCGAGGCCACGAAGTTTTCCTCGATACCCAGACCGATGACAACGGGCATGGCCCAGCGGGCGAGGATCATCCGGTCCGGGTGAGCCTCCGAAATGACGACGAGTGCATAGGCGCCCTCGAGATCCGCAACCGTTGCGCGCACCGCATCCAGCAGATCATCGCGGGTCTTCAGATAGTGATGGATCCGATGAACGACTACTTCCGAGTCGGTTTCCGACTCGAAGGTGTAGCCGAGCGCGACGAGCTCATCGCGCAGCTGCTCATAGTTCTCGATGATGCCGTTGTGCACGATCGCGAGCTGGTCACCCGACATATGCGGGTGGGCGTTGCTCTCGCTCGGCGCACCATGCGTCGCCCATCTCGTATGCGCAATACCGATCGGGCTCGACAGCGGAGTCGCGTCCAGCGCCGATTCGAGTTCGGCGACTTTACCGAGACGGCGGCGACGCTCGAGCTTGCCGTGCTCGATAACCGCGACCCCGGCAGAGTCATAGCCCCGATATTCCAGGCGCCGGAGCCCCTCCATCAGGATCGGAACGACGTTTCGTTCTGCAACCGCACCTACGATACCGCACATGTCTCGTTAACCTTTGCTGTCGTGCGAATCGGGCATTATCGCAAGTCGCCCACACACAGAACGGGCCTGATTCGCAAATTTCATGTTGTCCAAGGCACTGCCGTCAAGTTAGCTTGACCGGCCTCTTCCAGCCGCGCACGACCCTCTGCTGACTCCGCTCGAGCACCAGTTCGTCGGCCGGCACGGCTTTGGTAATCGTCGATCCGGCGCCTACCGTCGCTCCTGCACCGATTTCGACCGGGGCCACGAGCTCGACACCGGAGCCGATGAATGCACCGTCACCGATCGTCGTCCGGTGCTTGTTCGCGCCATCGTAGTTGCAGGTAATCGTGCCGGCGCCGACATTAACGTTCGCGCCGATGATCGCATCGCCGATGTAACTCAGATGATTGATCTTGCTGCCCTTGCCAATACGGCTTTTCTTAATCTCGACGAAATTGCCGAGCTTGGCGTCGTCAGCCATCTCGACACCCGGACGCGTCCGGGCGTAGGGGCCAATCTGGCAGTTCGCACCGATCCGGCTCTGCTCGAGAACACAATGCGGGTGGATCACGGTGCCGGCGCCAATCGACGTATCGCGAATCACGGCGTTGGCGCCGATCTGCACACCATCGCCTAACTCGACCTCGCCTTCGAACACCGCATTGATGTCGATCAGCACGTCGCGGCCGCAGGCGAGTTTCCCGCGCACATCGATGCGCCGCGGATCGACCAGCGTGACACCCTGTTCCATCAATGCATCCGCGACACGACACCGGTATATCGCTTCGGCCTCCGCAAGCTGCCGCTTGTCGTTGATGCCGAGCACCTCGACGCAGTCCGCAACGCCAACCGGCACGACCGGCACACCATCTTCGATGGCACAGGCAACGATATCCGTCAGGTAATATTCGCCCTGCGCGTTATCCGGCGCCAGACGCCCCAGCCATTGTGCCAGGAGGCGACCGGAGCAGGCCATCAGACCCGTGTTGATTTCGGTCAGCTTGCGCTGTTCGTCGGTCGCATCGTTTTCTTCCACGATCGACGTCACATGATCTTCGACATCGCGGATGATGCGGCCGTAGCCATACGGGTCGGCAAGCTTAGTCGTCAGCAGCGCCAGGCTGTCGGAATCTGCGGCCGCCGCCAGCACTACGACCGTCTCGGCACGCACCAGCGGCACGTCACCGCACAGGATCAATACCGTCTGGTCGGGTTGCACGAATGGCATTGCCTGCATGACCGCATGACCGGTGCCGAGTTGTTCGGCCTGCAATACCCAGTCGATGTTTCGATTTGCAAACTGCGCTTTTACCCGGTCACCACCGTGCCCGTAAACCACGCATATTTGCTTCGACTGCACTGCCTCAGCGACATCGATGACATGTTCGAGCAGCGGCCTGCCGGCCAGCGGCTGCAGGACTTTGGGCAAATCCGAGCGCATGCGCGTACCTTGCCCGGCAGCCAATATGACGACGCTGACATCCATTCAACAACCTGCTGTCTTTGCTCTTGAAGGAGCAATACTCTACCCGTTCAATCAGGAAAATAGCATAAATTAATGATTATTAATGCGTCAACGCGAACGACCGGTGGGCTGGTTCACTGGTGCCCCACAAACTTTGAGTAGTCATACTTAAAGCTTAATGATGGCCGGGGATGCTTACAGACCGTGATCGTGCCGCTGCCTTCGATCTCCCAATCAAAATGCCCACCGCAGCCGGCCCCCGTCAAACAGGCTGCTCAGTGCGCGTGTGCGCCGGGCTAGTTGCGGCGGCCTTTGAGCCGTTGGGCAGCGGCATAGCGTGCGGCCGCTTCTACGAGCTGCAGCTGAGCATGCTCGATGTCTTCCCTGTCCGTGGCACCTTGCAACGCTTCCTCGGCGGCCTTCTGCGCAGCGAGCGCTGCCTGCTCACCGAGTTGATCACCGTGCATGACCGAATCGGCCAGCACCGTGACCAGGTGCGGCTGCACTTCGAGTACGCCGCCGGTGACGTAGAAAAACAGCTCGTCCGCGCCGTCGGGTAACTGGATGCGCACCTCGCCGGGTCGCAGATTCGTCATCATCGGCGCATGGCGCGGCATGATGCCGACGTCACCCATTTTGGCCGGTGCGATCACCATTTCGGCATCGCCGGAATAGATCGCCCCTTCGGCGCTGACGATATCAACGTGAATAGTGCTCATGGTATTCTCCCGTCCGGATTGACCTCGACCCGTTACATGGTCTTGGCTTTCTCCGCGGCCTCCTCTATGCCGCCGACCATGTAGAACGCCTGCTCCGGCAGATTGTCATATTCGCCGGCGACAATGCCCTTGAAACCGCGGATCGTGTCCTGCAGGCTGACGTACTTGCCCGGCGCGCCGGTGAACGTCTCGGCAACCGTGAAGGGCTGCGACAGGAAACGCTGCACCTTGCGAGCGCGTTGCACGGCAAGCTTGTCGTCTTCCGACAGCTCATCCATGCCGAGAATCGCAATGATGTCCTGAAGCTCTTTATAGCGCTGCAGAACGGCCTGCACGCCACGCGCCGTCTCGTAGTGATCCGAGCTGATTACGTTCGGGTCGAGCAGTCGGCTCGTCGAGTCAAGCGGGTCGACCGCCGGGTAAATGCCCAGCTCGGCAATTTGCCGGGACAACACGAGGGTCGCGTCCAGATGGGCGAACGTGGTCGCGGGCGACGGATCGGTCAGGTCGTCAGCCGGGACGTAGACCGCCTGAAACGACGTGATGGAACCGGTCTTCGTGGATGTGATGCGCTCCTGCAGAACACCCATTTCCGCGGCCAGCGTCGGCTGGTAACCCACCGCCGACGGCATCCGGCCGAGCAGTGCGGAAACCTCGGTCCCGGCCAGCGTGTAGCGGTAAATATTGTCGATGAACATCAGGACGTCGCGGCCCTCGTCACGAAATTCTTCGGCGATCGTCAAACCCGTCAACGCGACGCGGAGACGGTTGCCCGGAGGCTCGTTCATCTGGCCGTAGACCAGGGACACCTTGTCGAGCACCCCGGACTCCTCCATCTCGTAGTAGAAGTCATTGCCCTCACGGGTACGCTCACCGACGCCGGCAAACACGGAGTAACCACCGTGCCCCTTGGCGATATTGTTGATCAGCTCCATCAGCGTGACTGTCTTGCCGACGCCGGCGCCGCCGAACAGGCCAATCTTGCCGCCCTTCGCGATCGGCATGATCAGGTCGATGACCTTGATGCCGGTTTCGAGCAGTTCGGTCGAGGTCGCCTGCTCCTCGTAACTCGGCGGTGGCCGGTGAATCGGCATCCGCTTGTCTTCCCCGATCGGGCCGGCCTGGTCGATCGGGTTGCCGAGCACATCCATGATGCGCCCGAGCGTCTTCTCGCCAACCGGCACCATGATCGGGCCGCCCGTATTCGTGACCTCAAGCCCGCGGCTCAGGCCCTCACTGGCGCCCATGGCAATCGTGCGAACCACACCGTCGCCGAGCTGCTGTTGCACTTCGAGCGTCAGGCCGCGATCTTCTATCGTGAGTGCATCGTAGATTTTCGGCAGCTGGCCCTGCGGGAACTTCGCATCGACCACCGCGCCAATGACCTGTACAACTATTCCGGAACTCATATCTGATAGTCCTCTATACCGCGGCGGCGCCGCCAACGATTTCTGAAATTTCCTGGGTAATGGCGGCCTGACGCACCTTATTGTAAACGAGCTGCAGCTCATCGATCATCTTGCCGGCATTGTCGGTTGCACTTTTCATCGCAACCATCTTGGCCGCCATCTCACAGGCGACGTTTTCGACCGTACCGCGATAAACCTGCGACTCGATGTAGCGCATCAATACCGAGTCGAGCAGCTCGACCGCGTCAGGCTCGTAGATATAGTCCCAGTGCTGCGGCAAATCATCGGCATCGACGGCATCGACCGGGATCAGGGTATTGATCTTCGGCATCTGGCTCATCGTGTTGACGAACTCGCTGTGCATCAGGAACAGACGATCGATGTTGCCCTCAGTATACGAATTCAGCATGATCTTGATCGAACCCACCAGATCGCTGACTTTCGGGTCTTCGCCGATGTGCGTCGTCGCCCCGACGACGTTGACGTCGAGGCGGCGGAAAAACTGCACGCCCTTGGCGCCGATCAGGCACAAGTCGGCCTCGACACCCTGGTTGCGCCATGCCTGCAGTTCCTTCAGCAAGGCACGAAAGGTGTTGACGTTCAGCCCACCGCACAAGCCGCGATCGGTCGTAACGACGATGTAGCCGACCCGCCTGACCTCACGCTCGACGAGGAACGGATGCCGGTACTCGGGATTGGCCTTGTACAAGTGTCCGATCACCGTACGGATCTTGTCGGCGTAGGGCCTGGTCTCTTCCATGCGCACCTGCGTACGGCGCATCTTGCTGGCTGCGACCATTTCCATCGCCTTGGTGATCTTCTGCGTATTCTTGACGCTGCCGATCTTGGTACGAATTTCTTTCAGGTTCGCCATTATTAAGTTCTGTAGTGTCCCTGGTAACAGCCGTTAGTAGGCGCCATTGGTCTTGAAGTCTTCGATCGCGCTCTTCATGCCGGCCTCGATCTCGTCGTTCAGTTCGCCGCTCTCGTTGATCTTCGCGATCAGGTCGGCGAACTTGTCATTGACATGCGCATGCAGGGCGGCGTCGAATGCGACAATCTTGTCGGCATCGACATCGTCGAGATAACCCTCGTTCGCCGCGTATAGCGAGAGCGCCATTTCGGCGACCGACAGCGGCGAATATTGAGCCTGCTTCATCAGTTCGGTGACCCGCTGGCCGCGCTCGAGTTGCTTGCGGGTCGCCTCGTCGAGGTCGGATGCAAACTGCGCGAACGCCGCGAGCTCGCGATACTGTGCGAGTGCCAGCCGGATACCGCCACCGAGCTTTTTGATGATCTTCGTCTGCGCGGCGCCACCGACGCGCGACACGGACAGCCCCGCGTTGATCGCCGGGCGAATACCGGCATTGAACAGGTCCGTCTCGAGGAAAATCTGGCCGTCGGTAATCGAAATGACGTTCGTCGGTACGAACGCCGACACATCGCCGGCCTGAGTTTCGATAATCGGCAGCGCCGTCAGCGAACCGGTCCGGCCCTTGACCTCGCCGTTGGTCAGACGCTCGACCTCCTTCGCATTGATGCGCGCCGCACGCTCGAGCAGGCGCGAGTGCAGGTAGAAAACGTCACCCGGGTAGGCTTCGCGGCCCGGCGGACGACGCAGCAGCAGCGAGACTTGGCGATAGGCCCAGGCCTGCTTGGTCAGATCGTCGTATATGATCAGCGCGTCTTCGCCGCGATCACGAAAATACTCGCCCATCGCGCAACCGGAGTACGGTGCGATGTATTGCATGGCGGCGGATTCGGCGGCCGGCGCTGCAACCACGATCGTGTGCTCCATCGCGCCGTGCTCTTCGAGCTTGCGCACGACGTTTGCGATCGTCGATTGCTTCTGGCCGATCGCGACATAGATGCACTTGATGCCGGTGCCCTTCTGGTTGATGATCGTATCGATCGCAACCGCGGTCTTGCCGGTCTGCCGATCGCCAATAATCAGCTCGCGCTGGCCGCGGCCGATCGGCACCATCGCGTCGATCGCTTTCAGGCCAGTCTGCACCGGCTGACTGACCGACTGGCGTTCGATCACGCCCGGCGCGACCTTCTCGATCGGCGAGGTCTGGTCTGTGCTGATCGCCCCCTTGCCGTCGATCGCCTCGCCCAGCGAGTTGACAACACGGCCGAGCAGCTCGCGACCAACCGGCACCTCGAGAATGCGCCCCGTGGTCTTGACCGTATCGCCTTCTGAAATGTGCTTGTATTCACCGAGGACAACCGCGCCCACCGAATCCTGCTCCAGGTTCAATGCCAGACCGAACGTGTCGCCGGGAAACTCGAGCATTTCGCCGTACTGCGCGTCGCCCAGGCCATGGATGCGGATGATGCCGTCCATAACCGCGATAACCGTACCGACGTCGCGCGCTTCTGCCGCGCTGTCGAAATTCTTGATGCGCTCTTTGATGAGCGCGCTGATCTCCGAGGCCTTGATTGCCATCTCTTTGGATTCCTTTAATTCGTCAGAGTACTGGCGAGTTTCGCCAGACCGGTGCGTATCGAACCGTCGATAACCAGGTCACCCGCCTGCAGGCGGGCACCACCGAGCAGACTCACATCCAGCTTGAAGTGCAGGTTGATGTCACGCCCGAGACGCCTCTGCAAGGCGTCCGAAATCTTTGCTTGCTGCGCATCATCGACCGGAGCGGCCGCAGTCAATACGACATCGATGCTGTTCTCCACCTCCGCCTTGAGCTGGTCGAACAATGTAACGATGTCCGCAAGTACAAACAGGCGGCCGTTCTCCGCGAGCAGCCTTACCAGGTTACTGACCTGCACCGTGTCGACGCCACCGCCGGCTGACTGCCCAGCCACCGCCACGATGATCCCGACCACGGCATCCCGGTCGACGCGCGGGTTGTCGAGTAAGCGCGCGACCGTGTCATCGGCAACTGCCAGTGCCGCCGCGTGCAACGCGTCGAACCAGCCGGCAAGCTGGCCGGCGTCGCGGGCCAACTGGAAGACGGCCTCGGCATAGGGGCGCGCAATGCCTGTGTGTTCAGCCATGAGCGATCAGATCTCCGCCGCCAGCTTGTCGAGCAGCGCCTGGTGCGTGGTCACATTGATCTCGCGCGAGATGATTTTCTCCGCGCCGGCCATCGCGATTGCTGCAACCTGCCCGCGCAGCTCTTCGCGGGCGCGATTCACTTCCTGCCCGACCTCGGCCTGGGCCGCAGCGAGAATGCGCTCGCGCTCCTGATCGGCGCTCGTGCGCGCTTCGTCGACAATACCGTGGGCGCGCGTATTGGCCTGATCGATGATCTCCCGCGCCTGTCCGCGCGCCGCACCGAGCACCCTGGCCTTCTCGACGTCGGCAAGCTCCAGCGAGCGGGCGCCCTTCTCCGCCGCCGCAAGACCGTCGGCGATTTGCGTCTGACGCTCCTCGATCATTCCCATCAACACGGGCCATACGAACTTCATGCAAAACCAGACGAACACGATCATTGCGATCGACTGGCCAAATAATGTGGCGTTAAAGTCCACCCGGCTTCTCCTCAACTGTCACTTTGATCAAAACGGCATCGCGGAACAGTTATCCGCCGAGTGCCGTCTGGAGCTGGCCGATGAACGGATTCGCAAACGCGAAGAACAGAGCGATGCCGACGCCGATCATTGCGACCGCATCGAGCAACGCCACGACCAGGAACATCTTGGTCTGCAGCATCGGAGCGAGTTCCGGTTGACGTGCGCACCCTTCGAGGAAGCGGCCACCCAGCAGGCCCATGCCAATACCGACACCCAAGGCGCCGAAACCAATCAAAATCGCGACAGCAATCGCGGTCATACCAACTACAGTTTCCATTACTTGCTCCTAACTAAGCACTGTGGACAATAAAAAAACGATGCGCTCTCTAATCTCTAGTGATGCTCGTGCGCCTGACTCAGATACACGATCGTCAGTATCATGAAAATATAAGCCTGCAAGGTGACGATCAGAATGTGAAAAATCGCCCAGACGACGTGCAAGATCACTCCGCCTACCCCCATAAACGCACCCGCAATGCCACTGAAAATTGAACCAAACAGTAACGCGATCAGGATAAACATCAACTCGCCCGCATACATGTTGCCAAACAGCCGCAACGACAGCGATAGTGGCTTGGCCAGCATGGCGACCGTCTCGAGGACCAGGTTGAACGTCATGACCACCGGCCACAGCAGTTTCGGCACGCCCAGATCCTTGGGGCTCAGGGGCTGCATGGTCAGTTCGCTGGCAAAGCCGCCGATGCCCTTGACCTTCAGGGAGTAAAAAATTATCAGCACGAAGATCGACAGCGACATCGCGAACGTGATATTCGGGTCGGTGGTCGGTACGACCTTGAGGTATTCCACACCAGCCAGATGCGCGACACCCGGCAACCAGTCGACCGGAATCAGGTCCATCAGGTTCATCATGAAGACCCACACGACGATGGTCAGCGCGAGCGGCGCGATCAGCTTGTTCTTGCCGTGAAATGTGTCGTTGACGCTGCCGTTGACGAACTCGAGGATGATCTCCACGAACGCCTGTAACTTGCCGGGCTTGCCGGTGGTTGCATGCTTCGCCACCCGGCTGAACAGCCAGCCGAGAAACAACGCAATGACCACGGAGAAGACCATCGAATCGACGTTGATCGTCCAAAAGTTCCCGGCACAATGATTCCAGACCCAGTCGCCCGCATCGTTCTGACAGACCTGCAGATTCTGCAGATGGTGCTGGATGTATTCAGCAGAAGTTTTTTCCGTGCCTGTTGATGACATATCTTGGTTTGGCGTTCAGTCCGGGAAGCTGGTGCGTTCTGTTCTTCTTGCGGTCAACTCAGTTTCGTCGTACCGGGCAAGCCGGTTTTCAGCGCTACCCAATAAACGATGTAAATCGAGATGTAACCGATCATGAACGGCAGCATCTCTACATTCAGCCCTCTTATCGCGGCAATCATCAGCGCCACCGTCAGCAAAATCTTCACGGCCTCACCGATATACAGGCCACGCATGAACGCTTCCGGATCCTTGCCCGCATCAATGCGAAACATGCGCAAGGCCTGGTAGAGGCCGGCGATAATTCCGATAGATCCGCCGATCGCGGCCGCCACTCCCGCGCCCCGACCGCCCAGCCAGCTTGCGATCACGGCCACGACTAACACCAGCGCCACTTGCCCGCCGGCAAGCCGAAACGCGGCTGGTTGCAGCATATGATCGCCTGCTGTTGCCCGCTGACATACCCCTGTTACGGTCTATGGGAACGGGCGCGGGTACAAAAAAGCCACTTCAACCGCCGTCATTCGGGAGCTGCGTGGCGTACGGCCGACAAATCGCTGCCGGCGAGCCGGGGTATTCTACGGGCTGCTCCGGTAGCGTTCAAGTCGCGCGACCGGGTCCGGACGCTAATTTAACTTATTGGATGTGCGCGAGAATCCCCTCCAGCTCATCGAGACTGTTATAGCTGACGACCAGCTTGCCGTGGCCCTTGCCGGCGTGCTGAATGCTAACGTGGGCACCGAGCCTCTCGGACAGGTCGTCCTGCAGCCGACGGATATTCGGGTCCAGGCGGCGAGCCGAGGACTTGCCAGCCCGCGCAGCGGACGGTTCACCACCAGCCGTCATCAGCCTTTTCACGAGCGCTTCGGTTGCCCGGACGGACAAACCCTTTTTCGCCACCTGCGCCGCTATCCTGGACTGCTGGCCCGGGTCGGTGATGCCGAGCAGTGCCCGGCCATGCCCCATCTCCAACTCGCCGCTCAGGACCAAGCGCTTGGTATCCTCGCCAAGCTCCAGCAGGCGCAGCAGATTGCTGACCGCGGTCCGTGAACGTCCGATCGCGGCGGCCGCTTCCTGATGCGTCAATTCGAATTCGTCGATCAGGCGCCGCAGCGCGAGCGACTCTTCGAGCGGGTTCAGGTTCTCGCGCTGGATATTCTCGATCAACGCTACCGCGATTGCCGCCGAATCCGAGATATCACGAACAATGGCCGGAATTTCCTCGAGACCTGCCATTTGCGCCGCCCGCCAGCGACGTTCGCCGACGACGATTTCGTAGCGCTGAGCACCGGACGGGTCGCGGCCGGGCAGCAGCCGGACGATGATGGGCTGGACGAGTCCCTGGGCGCGAATCGAGTCCGCGAGTTCTTCGAGAGACTCGGTGCGCATATCCTGGCGCGGCTGGTAGGTACCCCGGCGCAGCAGATCGACCGGGATCGACCGCAATGCCAGGTCAGCAGGGGCTGCGGCGGGAGCGTTGACCGCTGCCGGCGGCGAAATATTTACCTCACCGAGCAGGGCATCCAGCCCTCGGCCCAGGCCTGTCCGTTTCGCACTCATGTTCCTGATCTCCGCCTTTGCTACTCGTGCTGCCGCCGTCCGGCATTCTAGCAGGGCGAGGGAAAGGGGTCAGACCCCGATTTAATCATCAACAAACTACGGTGATTGAACTAATTGGGGATTGACCTCTTTTCCGCTCTCCCGGGCGATCAACTCGGCGGCCAACGCAACATAGGCCTTGGCGCCAGTCGAATTGCGGTCATGATACATCGCCGGCCGGCCGAAACTGGGCGCCTCGGCGAGGCGCACGTTACGCGGGATCATGGTCTGGTAAACCTTGTCACCGAAGTGACGAATCAGCTGCTCGGACACCTCTATCGCCAGCCGGTTGCGGGGGTCATACATGGTGCGCAGCAAACCCTCGACCCGCAGTTCGTGGTTCACCGTATTGCGCACCTGCTTGACCGTTTCGAGCAGTGCCGACAGTCCCTCGAGTGCGTAGTACTCACACTGAATCGGAATCAGCGCCCCGTCGGCAGCCGTCAGCGCATTCAGTGTCAGCATATTGATCGTCGGCGGGCAGTCGATCAGCAGGTAATCGTAGAGTCCCCGCACGGGCTCCAGGGCATCGCGCAGACGTAGCTCACGGCCGGTCTCCTGCAGCAGACGAACTTCCGCGACGGTCAGAGCAGCGTTGCCCGGCAGGATCGAAAAGTCGCCCGGCTCGACAGCGCAAATTGCGTCCTGAGCCTTCGCATCACCGAGCAGCACCTCGCAGGTCGTCGTCTCCAGCGATTCCTTGTCGATGCCGCATCCGGTGGTTGCATTACCCTGCGGGTCGAGATCGATGACCAGCACGCGGCGGTGTGCCGCGGCCAGCGATGCTGCCAGATTAACGCAGGTCGTGGTCTTGCCGACACCGCCCTTCTGATTCGTGATCGCAATGATATTCCCCATAGAGTCCTCGTCCGATGCGCCTACGTTTCCGTGTCCCGATCACGCCGCTGCAAATGAACCGGTTCCATACGCTCCCGCTCCAGGACAACAATGTGTCGCTCGCCGACCAGCCCCGGCACGCTGACGGGCGCAACTTCCGTAACCCGCCACGGCGCCGGAACGCCGGCCAGTTCCGCCTCGGGCAGCCGGCCCTTCATGGCCAGCAACCTGCCACCGTTTGCAACCAGCGAACCACAGCGGTCGACAAATTGCGGCAGCGACGAGAAAGCTCGACAGATTACGGTGTCGAACGGATCTGCCGGACTGTAATGCTCCGCACGCGATTGCACCACCTGAACGTTACCGATCGCCAGCTCACCGACTGCATGCTGAACGAACCGGATCTTCTTGCCACCGGCATCCAGCAACGCAAACTGGCGCTGTGGCTCGACGATCGCGAGCGGCAGGCCGGGCAGACCCGCCCCGGTGCCGACGTCCAGCACGGATAACCCGTGCAGGAACGGCCGCGCGGTCAGTGAATCGAGCACGTGGCGCGAGATCATCTCATTGGCGTCGCGAACGGCCGTCAGGTTGAACACCCGGTTCCATTTTTCGAGCAGACCGAGAAACCTCGCCAATACATCGCAGTGCGCCGCCGCGCCCGGGGACGCGAGTGACCGCAGGCCCTCTTTCAGACGTGCTTCAATTTCCGCATCCGCGATCAACACAGCGTACGAATCCCAATAACCAAAGGGCGTGAACCCGCGTGATGCACCAGTATAACGAAAGGGAACCGCACTCGGCGCCGACTGCGCAGCACCGGTCGGTCAGGCGCGTCAGCCGAGCCGCACGATCGTGCGGCCGGTCACCTGACCGTCGATATACGCCGGGAAAACCCCTGCCAACTCCTCGAGGGACACCTCGCGCGTCACGATCCGGTCAATGTGCTCCGGATGCAGGTCGGCGGCGATGCGGTTCCAGACCGCGATCCGCAGCGCACGTGGCACTTCAACGGAGTGGATGCCGAGCAGGCTGACCCCGCGCAGGATGAACGGCATGACCGTGGTCGGCAGTTCGATGCCGGCAACCAGCCCGATACTCGCAATATTTCCGTAGGGCTTCGTCGTGCGCGTAAACCAGCCGAGGATATCGCCCCCCAGGTTGTCGATCGCACCCGCCCAGATGGCCTTGTCGAGCGGTTTACTGGTGATTTCGAGTGCCGCGAGGTTCAGGATGTCGTGCGCACCGAGACTGCGCAGATATTCGTCCGCCGTGTCCTTGCGCGTGATCGCGGTGACGTCGTAACCGCGCCGGCTGAGCATGTCGATGGCAAAGCTGCCGACGCCGCCGGTCGCGCCGCTGACCGCGATCGGACCCTGTTCAGGCGCCTGGCCATTCTGCTCCATGCGGTAAATTGCCAGCGCGGCCGTGAACCCCGCCGTCCCGAGCGCCATCGCGGTGCGGAGATCGAGGCCCTCTGGCAACGGTGTCACCCACTCGCCTTTAACCCGCGCGTACTCGGCGAAACCGCCGTCGTGCGTCTCGCTCAAGCCACAGCCATTGACGATAACGGCGTCGCCTTCGGCAATCCGCTCATCATCGGACGATACGACCGTGCCGGCAATGTCGACGCCGCCGACCAGCGGAAACTTGCGCAGAATCCGGCCCGTGCCGGTGGCCGCGAGCGCGTCCTTATAGTTGATGCTGGAGTATGCGCCGCGAATCACCACGTCGCCCGCGCACAGATCCTCGATGCCAATCGTCTCGAGTCGTGCTTCGATGTGCTTGCCGTCTGCGGAGTGAATCCGAAATGCCTTGAATGAGTCCATGGTGGTACCGGGCCCCGCAGCGCCGGCTAGCGGGCGTACTCAACCGTGAACAGCCCGGGCTGGGCGGCGTAGAAAGCGGCGAGATCGGCAATGTCCTCATCGCTCAGAATCTGCGCCTGCCCCTGCATGACGGGGTCCGTACGGACCTGATTTTTGTATTGCAGTATCACTTCACGCATGTAGTCCTCATGCTGACCGGCCAGCGACGGCCAGGTGCTCTGCAGGCTGATGCCGACCTCACCGTGGCAGGCGGCACACGCGCCGGCCTTTTCCCGGCCTCTCTCGATGCGGGCGCCGGTCTGCGCCGAGCCCTGCTCGGGCCCGCCCTGGCTGGCAAAATACGCCGCCAGATCGCGCATGTCCTGATCCGACAGGCCGGCGGCTTGCGCCTGCATCGTCGGGTGACCCCGGCCTTGCGTCTTGTAGCCCTGCAGCCCGATGACGAGGTAATCCTCGTGCTGACCGCCCAGTTTCGGCACGCGATACGACGGGTAGCCGTTGCGATAGCCGGGAATCCCGTGACAACCCATGCAGGTCTCGGCCAGGATGGCGCCGCGCTCGACGTCGCCGGCGGCGCTGACGGGCATCGCCGCCACCACAAGGAAGCATGCGGCGATGCTGATCAGTAAGGTTCGGTGACGCTTTTGATTCTCGCTCAACTCTTGACGTACCTGCTGTGGCGTATCTGCTATGGACCCGGATTCCGCGCAAGTGACCGCGGGCCGCTATGTTAGTGGCACGACGGGCATTTTTCTAGCCCGGTCGCAACTTGCGACGCGACCTGCAGATACAGGATCGGCCGCGGCGCCGAAACATTGAGGCGGCCCGGCTCTGATTCAGATCTCCCCCGCCCGATGACAGGCGACGAGCGTTGCCCCGAACCGCTGCAACTCGGGCACCTCGGCCGCGCAGCGCTCGACTGCATGCGGGCAACGGGTGCGAAACCCGCAGCCGGTCGGCAGGTCGAGCGGTGACGGCAGGTCGCCCTCGAGCAATACAGCCGTCCGGGCCCGCTCCGTGCGCGGATCAGGTACCGGCACGGCATCGATGAGGGCGCGGGTATACGGATGGCGAGGACAATCGAAGAGTGCATCCCGATCGGCGATCTCGACGACGCGGCCGAGATACATGACCAAAATGCGCTGGCTGATCTGACGAACGACCGCAAGATCGTGCGCGATGAACAGCAGCGCGATGTGGTTCTCGGCTTGCAGCGTGCGCAGCAACTCGATGATGCGAGCCTGGATTGTCACATCGAGCGCACTGACCGGCTCATCGCAAATGATCAGCCGGGGTTCCAGAATCAACGCCCGTGCAATCCCGATGCGCTGACACTGGCCCCCGGAAAATTCGTGTGGGTAACGATTCAGCAGCAACGGGTCAAGCCCGACGCGAACCAGAATTTCTTTGGCGCGGCGCGTTCGCTCGGCACGCGAATACTCGGGGTGAAAGGTCTCGAGCGGTTCGGTCACGATGTCGTGCACCGTCATGCGCGGATTCAAGCTGGCCAGGGGATCCTGGAATATCAACTGCATATTGCGCCGCATACCGCGCAAGGCAGCCTTGTCCATGGCCCCCAGGTCGCTGCCGAGCAAGAGAACCCGCCCGCCCGTCACCGCCACGAGGCGCAGAATGCCGCGTGCCAGTGTCGACTTGCCGCAGCCCGACTCGCCGACGATGCCGAGCGTCTCGCCGGCGCCGAGGCGCAGGCTGATCCCGTCGACCGCGCGCAAGGTCCGGGGTGCCGCCAACAAACCATCGCCGGCAACCTCGAAGTACACCTTCAGGTCGTCCACGGCAAGCAGGAAGTTCTCGTCTGCCGGCGCCTTGCGCGTCGCAGATGGAGGCACCTGATCGAGCCGTGGCACGGCCGCCAGCAAGGCCTTCGTATACTCGTGGCGGGTCGCATAAAAAACCGCGTCGGTGGTGCCGGATTCGACCGCCCGACCCGCCTGCATGACGAGCACGCGATCGCAATTCCCGGCCACCACGGCCAGGTCATGGGTGATCAGGATGATCGAGGTCGAAAATTCGGCGCGCAGTTCACGCATCAGCCTGAGTATCTGAGCCTGCACCGTTACATCGAGTGCGGTCGTCGGTTCGTCCGCGATCAGCAAGACGGGCCGGCACAGCAATGCCGACGCAATCATGACGCGCTGGCGCATGCCCCCGGACAACTCGTGCGGGTACATGTCGAGCCGGCTGCGGGCTTCTGCGATGTGTACGGCGTCGAGCAGCTGCGCACATCGCTGCCAGGCCGACCGATGATCGAGCCCCTGATGATGTTGCAGAACCCGGCACATCTGCTGGCCGATGCGCAGGTACGGGTTCAGCGAGGTCATCGGATCCTGGAAGATCATGGCGATCCGCTTGCCGCGAATCCGGTTCAGCTCCCGCTCGGGTAGCCCGAGAATTTCCCGGCCGTCGAAGCGTGCGCTGCCGGTGACACTGCCGTTGTCGGCAAGCAGCCCCAGCAACGCCAGCACCGACTGGCTCTTGCCGGAACCCGATTCGCCAACGATGCCGAGCGTCTCCCCCGGGCCAATTTCGTAACTGAGCCCGCGCACGGCTTCGACCGGCCCGTCCGGCATCGCAAACCGGACCCCGAGGTCTGCAACCGCCAGCACCGGCGCGCTCACGGCGCGCTCCGGTCGCGGGGATCGAGCGCATCGCGCAAACCGTCGCCGAGAAAATTGAAACAAAACAGCGTTACGGTCAGGAACAATGCCGGGAACACCAGCATCCACGGCGCATTCTCCATCTCGGCCGCACCGTCGTTGACGAGCGCGCCCCACGACGTCATCGGTTCCTGCACGCCGAGGCCGAGGAAACTCAGAAATGACTCGACCAGGATGACTTGCGGGATCATCAGCGTGACATAGACGACCACCACGCCAAGCAAGTTCGGCACGATGTGGCGACGGATGATACGCGACGACGATACGCCCCCGGCCCGTGCCGCCTCGACGAATTCACGGTTCTTCAGGCTCAGGGTCTGGCCGCGCACGATACGCGCCATGTCGAGCCAGTTGATCGCGCCGATCGCGACAAAGATCAGCAGGATATTGCGGCCGAAGAACACCATCAGCAAAATCACCAGAAACATAAACGGCAGCGCATACAGAATATCGACGATGCGCATCATGACCTGATCGACCCGCCCGCCGACGTAACCGGCAATCGCACCGTAGCTGACGCCGATGAGCAGACTCACGGACGTGGCCACGATGCCGACCAGCAAAGAGATGCGCCCGCCATACAAGGTGCGGACAAACAGATCACGGCCGAGCCCGTCAGTACCGAAGATGTGCGCGGTCTGCCAGGACGGTGGTATCGAGACATGGTCCCAGTCCGTGAAATCGAAACCGTACGGGCTGAGATACGGCGCAAACAGCACCAGCACACTCGTCGTCAGCAACAGATACAACGAGGCCATGGCCGCGCGATTCCGCCGCAGCACCAGCCATGCATCCTGCCAGAGGCTGTGCCCGGTAACCGCCCTCGGTGCGGTGACTGCCGTCATAATGGTACCCGCGGGTCGAGCCAGCGATAGACGATGTCGACGAGCAGGTTAAACACGACGATCAGGACGCCATAAAACACGACCACCCCCATGACGAGCGTGTAATCGCGATTCAACGCGCCCTGCACGAAGTACCGGCCGAGCCCCGGGATGCTGAAGATCTGCTCGATGACGACCGAGCCGGTGATGACGGCGGCAGTCGCCGGGCCGATGTAGGACACGACGGGCATCAGCGCCGGCTTCAGGGCATGGCGCAGAATAATCGTCCGGGTCGGCAGCCCCTGGGCGCGTGCCGTGCGGATATAGTTGCTGCGCAGAACTTCGATCATGCTGCCGCGGGTCAGGCGCGAGATGTAGGCGATTTGCGGCAACGCCAGCGCAATCACCGGCAAAACGAGATGCGACAGTTCGCCGCTGCCCAATCCCCCCGCGGGCAGCCACCCCAGATAGATGGCGAAGATCAGCACGAGCAGCGGCGCCATGACAAAATTCGGTATCGAAATGCCCAGCATCGCGGTGGCCATGACGCCGTGATCGAGCGCCGAATTTTGCCTGAGTGCAGCGATAGTGCCGGCCGAGATGCCGACCAGCAGGGCCAGGCACATGGCCAGGCCGCCGAGGCGCAGCGAGACCGGGAAGCCGCTCCGGATCAGCTCCGTAACGGAGAAATCGCGGTACTGGAAAGACGGACCGAAGTCACCCTGCAGCAGATTAAAAACGTAGCGCCCGAACTGCTGGTACAGCGGCTCGTCAAGATGATAAGCCGCGCGCAGATTCGCCTCGATGTCGGGCGGCAGCTGCTTCTCGCCGTCGAACGGGCCGCCTGGTGCCATGCGGATCATCGTGAACGAGAGCCCGATCAGAATCAGCAAGGTCGGAATGGCAACCAGAAAACGCCGCAGCACGAATTTCAGCATGAGTTCAGCAGGCTCCTGGAATCAGTGCTTCAGGATATACAGATTCTTCGTGTAATGGTGGTCCATGATGTTGGCCACTCGCCCGCCGACCCACGGGCGGACCAGGTGCGTCGACACATAGAAGTAGATCGGCAGCACCGGCAGGTCCTCGAGCAGCAGCGCCTCGGCTGCGGCCATGATCCCGGCACGTTTCGCGAGATCCGCCTCGGCCGCGGCCTGACGCACCAGTGCATCGTATTCGGCGCTCGCATAGCCGGGATGATTCATGGCGTTTGCCGAGTACATCAACTGCGTAAAGGTAAATGCATCGTTATAGTCGCCGATCCACCCGGCGCGGAAAATCTGGGTGTCCTGCTTGAGATTGCGGGTATCGAGAAACACTTTCCATTCCTGATTCACCAGGCTGGTCTCGACGCCGAGTACCTGCTTCCACATCGCCGCCACCGCGATGGACAGACGTTTGTGATTATCGTTGGTGTTATACAGCAGCTCGACCTTGAATGGCTGATCCCGCGAATAGCCGGCCTCGGCGTACAGGCGCCGCGCCTCCGTGTTGCGTTCGTCCTGCGTCCATACTGCCCACTCCGCCTGACGCTGCGGGTAACCCGCGACCGGTGGCACCCAGCCATACGAGGGAATTTCACCGGCACCCGTTACCTTCCCGGTGATGATGTCCCGGTCGATGGCCATGGCGAGCGCGGTACGCAATTCCCGCTGGCCCTTGAACGGCGGTCGCGTCACATTGAAGCCGAAGTAATAGCTGCCGAAATACGGATCGATGCGTACGGAATCGGCCAGGTTCTCGCGCACCCAGTCGATTTGCCTGTGCGGGATATCCGCGGTGATATCCAGTTCGCCGGCACGGAAACGTTTCAGTTCCGCGTCCTGATTTTCGGTCGGATAGTAGTAAATCTCATCAATCGTCGTATTGTCGTTGTCCCAGTAGTACTCATTTCTACTGAGCTTGATATGTGACTGCACGACCCATGCATCGAGCTTGTATGCACCGTTGCTGACGAGATTACCGGGGCGAATGAATCGAGCGCCGAATTCCTCGACGTTGCCGGCGTGGATCGGATAGGTCGTTGAATGATTCAGCAAGCCCGGCAGATAGGGCGTCGGCCCGTTCAGTCGAATCACGAACGTGTAATCATCGACGGCCTCCACGCCAAGTTCTTCAACGGGCAGTTCGCCGCGAATGATCTCGGCCGCATTGACGATCGGCTCGAGAACGCTCGAGTAATTAGACAACGTAGCCGGATCGACACTGCGCCGCAGGCCATACTCGAAATCGACGGCAGTCACCGGGTCACCGTTGCTCCAGCGCGCGTTTTGCC
>SMVB01113340.1_pt1 | contig 24115 bp, 19 predicted proteins | sample 2456461 | NCBI WGS metagenome assembly SMVB01 (sample SAMN11095934, study PRJNA526329) | marine sediment metagenome | biome: Marine sediment; feature: Surficial sediment; material: Deep marine sediment; isolation source: Hadal surficial sediment | place: Pacific Ocean | collected 2014-05 | depth...
CAGGACACCAACCAGCTCCCCATCTACCTTATAAGGCGAGGTAACAAGACTGCATTCATCCAGAAGCTCATAACCTGATTCCTGGCCGATAAAGAGTTGCACACCTTCCGTTTCCAGGCAACGATCCAGCAGATCCAGGATATCGCCCTTAAGGGAGAATGCCTTGAACAACTCCCGGATATCCTCCAGGGCATCCAGTTCAAACAGATTTTCCTGCCCTGCGATAACAAAATCATCTTTAACTTCTGAGTCGAAAGCCTGCTCAGCCACCTCGAGAGTGGTTTGCATCAGGGAATTCATGCTCTCACGGTCAACTTTCATGGAAGAAATGATACTGGCTCGAATATGACTCAGGGCCTGACCACAAAATTGATGATTAATGAAGTTTGATGCTTCCTTGAGCTGAATCTCGGTATATTGTTGTTTTGTATAGATCACACGGTTTTGAACCTCATGATCATCAAGCACCATGATGACCAATACACGATTATCATTGAGGCTCAGGAACTCCACCTGACGCAACATTACCTGTCCAGGCTTGGGGATAGTAACAAGTCCGGCCATTTTGGTGACTTCAGACAATAATCCAGAGGCAGTTTCCACCAGCTCATGCGATGACATGTCCGGATCAAGATTACGTGACAAATGTTCCAGATCGTAACCGACCAGTGGTTTTACCTGAATCAGGCTATCAACAAAAAATCGATAGCCCATGGGTGTCGGTATACGACCGGCGGATGTATGGGGAGAGCGCACGAACCCTCGCTCTTCCAGGTCAGCAATGATATTGCGGACAGTGGCCGGGCTGACGGGTTGTTCGGCGGAATCAGCAAGAACCCTGGAGGCCACAGGCTGACCCTCGGCGATATAGTGCTCTACCAGAGCCTTCAACAATCGACGTGCTTTTTCACTCACATTTTGTTCAATCACAATACTTTCAGTCACCACCGTGTCTAGAATCAGGTGTTGCTTAATAGATACAACAGCCTGGGTTGTTGATCGTAAACCAACAACGCCACCTTGAGCCTTGCCAATATAAACTTTTATGGAAAATAAACAAAGGAACATCACCCACAACAATTACGGGTCAATTCCTACTCAACTGAGCTGCAATTGCGGCATTGCTTCACCGGCCCTGGTTAAGTTTAATATAGCTTACCTGACTCACTGATAAACTGCGGACCTTTCAATACATGCAATACATGCTGATCAATCCATGCTGACCCACCTGACTATCTCCAATTTTGCACTCGTGCAACACCTCGATCTGCATTTTGAGCGCGCAATGTCTGTTGTTACCGGTGAGACAGGTGCTGGAAAGTCCATCATGCTGGACGCCCTGGCACTCACTCTGGGTGACCGGGCAGATATCAATCTAATTGCCTCAGGTAAGGATAAGGCCGAGATACACAGCACATTTGATCTGGCGGGAATAGAGAGTGCGCTCTCCTGGCTCATTGAAAGAGAGCTGGTTGATGATGATGACATCGTCATCATGCGGCGAGTCATTACCCGGGATGGCCGTTCCCGCGGATTTATCAACGGGGTCCCCAGCAGACTCAGTGATATGAAGTTATTAGGCAATTTGCTAATCGATATCCATTCGCAGCACGAGCATCAATCACTACTGAAAAAGGACACTCACCGTCGATTGCTGGATGAATACGGTAACCTTAAAACTGATGCCGACAAGCTAAAAATACTATTCTCCAAATACAAAGACTGCCAGAGCCACCTCAAGCTGCTGACAGGCAACAATAAGGAACAGTCGGCCCGTCTGCAATTGCTCACCTACCAGGCGGCTGAGCTTGCCGAACTTGATCTTCAGGACGGTGAAACAGGGCTGCTCGAAGTTGAACAGAAGCAACTAGCCAGTGCAGAAACAACCGTGCAACAATGCCAGGAGGCACTGTTGCTGTGCCAATCGGATCAGGAAGCAGATGTGCTGGCTTCACTTGCCAAAGCTATCGGCCTTGTCACTTCAATTGATGATGAACGACTGCAGCCGATTATTGACCTCATGTCATCAGGTCTCATTCAAATTGAAGAAGCCAGCAATGATCTCGAACATTACCTCCAGGCTTGTGAGATCAATCCCAACCGGCTACTGGAAGTCGAGAAGCGCCTGGATTCAATCTATGGCATCGCAAGAAAACACCGGATTGATCCCGCACAAATTCCCGAACTGGCAATAAGCGTCAGTCTGGAACTGGCTTCAATTGGCGGTATCGAGGGCGACATGGATCGTTTGACCATTGAGCTGGAATCACTGAGATCAGATTATCTGAAGCTTGCATCAAAGCTGGGCAAGTCCCGCCGCAAAGCCGCATCAATCCTCGAAAAAGAAGTATCCAAAACGCTCGAAGAACTGGGCATGTCTGGTGCGAAGTTTCAAATTTCACTTACAAGTCTCGCGGCGGGAGAGCCATCAGCCAATGGCCTTGAGGATATCGAATTTCAGATCAGTACGAATCCAGGCCAGGAACCCGGCGCACTTAGCAAAATTGCATCCGGTGGTGAATTGTCCCGCATCAGCCTTGCCATCCAGGTTGTGACCGCAAACACTTCCAGCGTACCAACATTGGTTTTTGATGAAGTCGACGTGGGAATAGGTGGAGCGACCGCAGAAGTCGTCGGCCGCTTGTTACGTGAACTGGGCAAAAAGACACAGATTATATGTGTCACCCACCTTGCCCAGGTAGCCGCCCAGGGTCACCATCATCTGCAGGTCAACAAACGTGAAGATGAATCAGGCCCTAATACATTCATCGTAAACCTGAGCGAAGAAGAGAAGGTGGCAGAGATCGCGAGAATGCTTGGCGGTATTGAACTAACGGACCAGTCCCTTGCCCATGCACAAGAGATGTTCGTCACTTCACAAAAATAACAAACCACCCGTCTTGACCTTGCGCGAGTCGGCAGCGTTACACCGCGATGAGCCGCATCAAATCAGGGTTCAAGCATGGAACTACCTGCAATCCGGACACAGGCCATACATATTGAGATGATGATCCGTCAGTTCGAATCCAAGGCGAATGGCCACTTCTCGCTGCCGGGTTTCAATTCCCTCATCAGAAAATTCCTCCACCCGCCCGCACTTCACGCAGACCATGTGATCGTGATGGGTTTCCTGTGCTAACTCAAAAACCGAATGCCCACCTTCAAAATGGTGCCGGACCACAAGACCCGCATCTTCAAATTGCGTTAACACCCTATAAACGGTAGCGAGCCCAATTTCTTCACCGCTTTCCATCAACAGCCTGTAAACGTCCTCAGCACTTACATGTCGTACACTCGAACTTTCGAGCAATTGCAGGATCTTAACTCTGGGGTGCGTGATCTTAAGGCCTGCTTCTTTGAGTTCTTGAGATTCAGCCGTCATATGATTCGGACCTTTTTGTACAGGGATGCTGGAGATTCAGCTACAATCAAAATTCAGGGAGTAACTGGCTGGTTGGTCAGTATCTCCACCGCTATTATAACCAATTAACGGGGAAGTTCCCTTTAAGCGACATAGATGAAAGCAGTTTTATTTCTTGCAATAGTGCTGCTGTCCAGCAGTTGTTCTACATTCAGGTTCCCAGGTGTACATCGTATTACGATCCAGCAGGGAAACGTCATTTCTCAGGCGATGATAGACAAACTCAAGCCGGGTATGACCATGGGCCAGGTTCGCTTTGTCCTGGGTAATCCTGTTATTGATGACTCGCTGGACCAGACGAGCTGGGAATATATTTACACTATTCAGATTGCCGGTGGAGATATCCTCAAACGCGTGCTTGTCCTGCACTTCAAGGAAGACAGATTGAGTCATTTTGAGGGTGATTATATACCGACAAAGAATTCAGACGAGCTGGTTGCTGCAGAATCAGATTAGTCCTTGTTTTTATGCTTGATGCCTTTCAGCGCACGTTGGCGGCGCGCTTCCTTCGGATCAACTATCAACGGCCGGTATATCTCTACTCGATCATGTTCCTGCAGCACCGTTTCATCTTCAGCGATCTGGCTGAAAATGCCTTTGCGTGACTTATTCAGGTCAATTTCAGGATAGTACTCCGTGATACCAGATAACCTGATTGCCTCAATCAGTGTCGTACCGGAGGGAACCTTAAGTTCAATCAAGGATTGATCCACCGAAGTGCCATAGGCCACTTCAATACAAATAAGATGCCTATCCGCCATAAAGCACATCTGCCCGCTCGCAAAATGCATCTACCAACTTATCCGCTGCCAGGCTAAAAACCTTACCAAGGGTTGCGTTCATCAGGCGATTGTCAAAATCAAATCTCAGGTTCATTTCAATCTTGCAACCCTCTGATCCGAGTTGCGTGAAATACCATTCTCCCTGCAACATGGAAAATGGTCCTTCGACCAATGACATACTCATATGATTCGGCGAATCCAACTCGTTCCTCGTGGTAAAACTCTGCCGTATCCTGCCTTTTGCCAATTCAAGGCGGGCAACAATGACCGTGGACGAGGATTCCAGTAATTCGCTGGCCACGCACCAGGGAAGGAATGCGGGATAGCTGGCAACGTCATTCACGACATCAAACATCTGTTTCGCCGAATAGGGCATCAACGCAGAACGTTTAACCTCGCGCATTAATGTCAGACAAAAGCCATCACGAATACCACCGACACTGCCAGCGGAGCAACGTATCGGGTCAGGATGCGCCAGGCCGGGTAGAAAGCCATATCAAGGGACATTTGTTCCTCGGCTATTTTTTTGTCCAATATCCATCCTGCAAAGACTGCGATCAGCACTCCGCCGATTGGCAGAATGATATTGTTAGAGACATAGTCCATGGTGTCGAAGAAGGTCATGTCGCCCACGATGTGCACATCTGCCCAGATGTTAGTAGAGAAAGCACTACCGAGACCAACAACCCAGGCAAGACCTCCAACTGTCACGGCTGCAACGACCCTGGTGGTTTCCAGTTTTTCAACTACCCAGGCAACCGCTGGTTCAACTAACGAAATTGATGAGGTGATGGCCGCAAAGGTGACTAGCACAAAGAACACCATGCCAAAAAGCTGCCCGCCTGCCATTTGACCAAAAGCGAGTGGCAAGGTAATGAACATCAACCCCGGGCCAGCTGAACTTTCGAGACCATTGGCAAATACGAGCGGAAAGATAATGAGCCCGGACATCAATGCCACGCCCGTATCGAGCAGCGCAATGGTTGTGGCTGTACCGATGATTGAGATGCCTTTCGGCATGTAAGCACCGTAAGCCATGATGGCGCCCATGCCGAGACTCAAGGTGAAAAATGCCTGGCCCATGGCACTAAGAACCGCTCCCCAGGTAAATTTCTCTATATTAAACGCAAAGAGAAAAGAGACACCTTCCATGAAATGACCTGAGGTAACAGCAGCATAGATTACAAGTACGATCAGCAAAATGAACAAGGCCGGCATCAGGTATTTCACGGTTGTCTCGAGACCTTTACCCACACCTCGCGCCGCGATAAAAATGGTCACCATCATAAACAATGCATGCCAACCGACCACCGACCATACATTGCCGGTAAAAGAGCTAAATGCCTGGGTGACAAATTCTGCATCCGCCCCGGTAAATTGGCCCGAACCCATCTGGAAGATATAGGAAATGGCCCAACCGGCAATCACCCCATAAAAGGACAAGATCATGAACCCGGCCAACGCGCCCATCCAGCCGACAATTTGCCAGAAGGGGTTGGCATTGGATTGCCGGGTCAGCTCTTGCATTGTATTGATCGGACTCTGCCGACCAGCGCGACCCAGCATAATTTCGGCAGACATGATCGGTACCCCTATCAGGAAAATACAACCCAGATAGACCAGCACGAATACGCCACCACCATTCTCCCCTGCCAGATAAGGAAACCGCCAGATGTTACCGAGCCCGACAGCAGAACCTGCGGCCGCGAGGATAAACATCAATTTTGAAGACCACATTCCGTGAATTGATTCAGAAACTGCCATACCGCTACCTTGTTCTTATTTACCTGCCACCTCATTGTCAGCGATTTGCCATCTTGCCTCAACTGATTCCTGCCCTATAATGGCGCCCCCAGCGGGTGTAATCATGGCAAAAAAAGGAAAACCCACCCCGGGCACCATCGCGCGTAACAAGAAGGCGAGGTTCGAATACGAACTTCATGAACGATTTGAGGCGGGACTGGCGCTGACCGGGTGGGAAGTAAAGTCATTGCGGGCTGGCAAAGCACAGCTCACGGATACCTATGTGTTACTAAAAGGTGGTGAGGCATTTCTGCTGGGATGTAACATTACACCTTTAATTACCGCTTCAACCCACGTCACCACTGATCCACAACGGACTCGTAAATTGCTGCTGCACCGAAAGGAAATCGCCAGGCTCATCAATGCAACCCAGCAGAAAGGCCAGACCTGCATACCCATTGCCCTGTACTGGAAGGGCAACAAGGTGAAATGTGAAATCGCACTTGCCACGGGCAAGAAAGATCACGACAAGCGCGCATCCATGAAAGAACAGGATTGGAAACGTGACAAGCAGCGATTGATGAAAGAGCACAACCGCTAAGAATGAGCGGCAATACGCAAAGCGCCGCCCGTCATGTTGAAGATATGCAGCATCATTACTACTTGGAAGGCATCAAAACGCCCATATATAAAAAAGAGTATAATGACCCTGTTCATTGCGATATTGAGTGAATAGACCCGTATCAATGGGGGTGACCTGGCTTCGACGCCGGTTGCGAACCCTGAGGTGCATGCCGAGAGGGTAGTGACTCTCGTAAATCAATCGCTGTAACTTATTATAGTTGCCAACGACGAAAACTATGCGCTAGCTGCTTAAATCTGCTTTTATAAGCAAAATTTAAGTTAGTTTACCCCGGTGCGAATTTGCCCATGAATTCAACCCGGGGGCACGACTCATGGGATCGCTGCCAGACCCCGCTTGTGGTTGAAACAGTTAAAATTAAAGCAGGCTCGCCTTTTAATCCCTGTTCGCCGGGCCAGTGAAAGGTTAAACAATAGACGAACTAAGCATGTAGAACCAAAGGCAGAGAACTGACGGACGAGGGTTCGACTCCCTCCACCTCCACCAAACCTTCCTTCCAGGAGCCTCCATAAGGCTCCATAAGTTTTTAATTTCAATTACCTACGGGATGGTTTGTAGACTCCTCGTCCTCCATAAAACCCCATAAGAAATCGTTACAATCCGGGTTTTATGTAGAGCCTGCTCATTAAGTCACAACTCTGTTGTCCGCATGAGTCATGAGCGCTGTAGCATTTTCAGAGGAGCCACAGCGAAAATATTTGTGGCACCTGTCAATTTGGCTTCCGGATTTGTCCCTGGAAACTCGCAGAAACTTTCTGGTACGACAATATGAAGGAATAATACGACGGTTCTGCCCGGTCATCGATATCGCGAATTACTGATAGAATAGACTGCTCGACTTTAAATGCCGGAGTAGCGGCACGGGTTTTCGATTAATGTCCCAGATTAATGCATTAATGACATTATACTGTTTTGTTGCTGAATCTCGCTGACCTGGTTATCCAGGAGTCTGTCGGACTTAGACTATCGTAGCAAGGATGGTGGGAAATCGGCGCTAAGTCCGACAGACTCCCAGACAAGCTATATTGCACTTTCACAATCACACAGGACCTTTTTTACCTTGATTAGAGTCGATCCACCTGAAAGCCAGTATTTTTCCACAAGATGTTGGTGATTCTAAGCAGAAGGCGATGTTCGTGCAATTAACGATGAGGCATTCAATTTATTCTGCGCCAGCATTCATGTTTCTTATACTGTTGTCATGGGCAGTTGCCTCACCGATAGGTTCGAGTCCTGATGATGACTTCCATCTTCCCAGCGCCTGGTGTGCCAGGGGAGAGTTGTCTTCACTTTGCAAACTCACTGAAGATAAACAGCATGCAATGGTTCCACCGATAATTGCCTTCGCCTCCACCTGTTACAAATTCAAACCCGGTATGAGCGGTGCCTGTCAGAACGATCTCATTCAATCAGAGTCTGCCTTCGATGGTGTAACAAACCGTTTTAACCAGGGTCTGTATCCAAAACTCTATTTCAGTACGATGTACTACCTTGCCGAACCAGATTTCGTATCTTCTATTCTCTCAATGAGAATGCTGAATGTGTTGATTTTCTGTACTCTTTTAACTGCAATTTTCATCCTCAGTAGCGCCGAATTACGGGTTAACCTGGTCTGGAACTGGTTGGTATGTTCAGTTCCGTTGTCTATATTCTTTATTGCATCTAACAATCCAACTTCGTGGACCATTATCGGAATCGGGTGTCTCTTTGTCTCAATATTGGGTTACCTGCAGTCTTTTAGATGGCAAAAGTTCGGCCTGGCTTTAACAACTATGGTTTCGTCGTTGCTTGCTATGGGCTCCCGCGCCGATGGTGCAATTTACGTGATTCTAGTGATCATCACAGTGAATATTATTACTCTAAAAAGAATCCCGTCCTTCGTCGACAAGGACGTGTGGTTTCAGTTGGTTATCTCAGCCACCGCGTTTTTATTCTTTTTTTCATCAACCCAGGGACAGATCGTCGCGGTTAGTGGTATGGACGTTGTGGGCATGAGTCATGATGTAGCATCAGTGTTCTGGCACAATCTTTCCAGTATTCCGGATCTCTGGGTTGGCGCAATGGGCTACGCCAGGCTTGGATGGCTGGATACCCCAATGTCTCTCACTGTCCTGGTTGGAACCCAGACTGCGCTGTTTGCCATGATTTACCACAATGCAGATTGCATGTGGCAACGAAAAAAAGTTGCCGCTTTATTTGTATTATTTATGATTGTATTTATACCAATGTGGGTATTAATGAAGGGAATGTTGTTACTGCCCTTCTATGTGCAACCGCGATATATTTTGCCACTCATCTATCTGCTGGTCGCAGTAATACTCTTACGGGATGGAACAAAACCTGTCCCGATCAGTAGATTTACTACTTTAACTGTGACCTGTGCGCTGGGGCTGGCGCATTCTCTTGCATTACATATCAGTATTAGAAGATATGTAACAGGTCTTGACGTGGTTGACTGGAATCTGGATAGAAAAATGGAGTGGTGGGAATGGGATATGGTTTCGCCGATGACCGTGTGGATCATTGCCAGCTTGTCTGGTTTCTGGTTAGTATTTACTTTGATGCATTATTTATATACCCAATCGAAATTTTGGGGTCGGGGTAAAGTGCCGGAGTAAATCACAGTCGTTTACCCTGGCACTTTACTCCGGCCCCATGGATTTCAACTACTTATCTGGTCATCACCTTCAAGCTCCAATTCTCTCGCGGTGATCTCCGATACATCCGTTTCCTGGCCTTCCGCTTCAACCTCCACACCGGCTAGCGCGGCAGCGAAAAAATCCTCCCGGGTCATGTTCAACCCTAAAGCATCACGGTAGAGCGTCTCGCCATTCGTCAGCACGGTAACGCCAGCGATCACCAACGTAAACGTGTCGCCATCATTAGACTGTACAGCGCCGCGAACAGAAGCCTCTTCTTCCAGGTCATCTCGTTCCACGCGGGTCGCAGTGACCGAGCCATCAGCTTCCAGTTTGCCACGTATCTCCACGAAGTCTACGTCAGCCACGATGTCATCAAGTCCAAAGAACATCTCGTTCAATTCACTATCGTCCTCAAGTTGCGTTGTATTAGTGATCGCGATGGTAATGCCTAAAACAGTAAGTTGACTGGCATCGAAATTCACACTGTCGACCACAGCTTCAAACCGAGTATCTTCGACTTCTTTAAACTCTACTTTATCTGCTACCAGAATGCCGTCTGCATTGATCCTGCCTTCTACTTCTACTTTTACGTCCAGGGCGAGGTCTTCGACAGTCCCACCTTCATATACGGTCGTAGAACTCGTTGTGACGCCTCGGCCAAACACATCAAAATCGTTAGCGGATTCAAAACGGGAGATCAGACCTTCTAATTCCAATTCATCGTTTTCAACCAGATCATCCAATTCTAATTCAACTTTGACTGCGATTAACACATTGTTTGCATCTAATGTACTGCCTTTGGCTTCAACCTGATCACCATCGGCGAGCTGGGCACCGTCAAAGTCTTCGAAAACTGCAGTAGAGAATTCTATGGTTTGGTTACCAATATTGAACGTTGAATTGTCAGTGTCCAGGTTAGTGATGATGCCCACCAGCTCGAATTCTCCGCCAGCAGCATTGGATTCCACGTAGGTGGCAACCACTTCACCATTACCATTCAAAAATCCGCTGACTTCGATGACATCCCCTGGGTATAGCCCTGCCAGGGATTGGGTGCTGACACTGTCATCAAACACTGTGCCATCGGTAATGATGATCGTTTGACCTAACACGATCAGGGTGTTGCCATTGATGCTGGCAATGGGTCCTTCGACACGATCATTGTACTCTATGCTGTCAGCCGTGCCGGTAACACCGTCAGGATTGACGCTGCCTTTAAGGGTGATAATCTGACCACCCTTAAGTCACCTTCAGTGGCGACATTATCATCTGATTCGATCTCGCTTGAGTCGGTTTCATATTCCACACCATTGACGAATACGCTGCCGAAGGCCGTGATCACACCCTGCGTTGTAAACGAGCTGGAAACCGGGTCCGGTGGCGGGGTAGTGCTTGTGGGTGTCGGCGCGGGCGCACTGCTGCCACCACCGCCGCCACCACATGCCTGTAACAGGATCGTGCAGGCAATGGCTAGTATGCTTGGTGAATTTAATCGGTTAGGTAATTTTAGTCGGGTTAAGCTTTGCATGTTGATATCCCCTTGGAATAGTTATGTTGGAGTCTCTGTAGGCAAAGTGCTAATCCTGAAGTTCGCATGACAAGGAACAACGCTCTGCAGTTAATCATTTTCAATCTCTGGTGTGTCTGCTGAGTTTGCCGGTAATGAATGGTGCCCCTATCACTTCTACAAATGTGTCTCACTCAATAAGAGCATGGACTTCCGCAGGGAGCCGTGATCCATTCTCTTCAGACCTAAATGAAGCTAATGCAGAGTAAGAAGAACCGGTAATTGCAAATGGCATAGCGACCTGCTTACTTCACTTTATATTCACTTTATATTCACTTTATATTCACTATTCTACTAAATTGGCGAGTGTATGAAAGGTTAATTGTCGTCAAAAAATAACCTTTCGTCTGCAAGACAACGCCTTACATTAAACTGATAGTGATTTCGGCGTCGGCAGCGCCTGGTCCCTGAATCAGACCGGCTACCAACAGATTCAATTAGTGGCGCTGAGCATCAAAGCAAATTCAAATAGACATGTTTAACGGTGTGACGGTTTTCCCTGCAGCTGTTTTTCCTGAAGAACGGATCCAACCCGACTCGTTTTGAGCCCACAAATGAATAGACAGCGATTGCATGGGCGACTGCATCCGCGACTGCCGCCGTTACCGGCACGATGGGAATTTCGCCTAACCCTTTTGCACCGTATGGGCCTTCAGGTTCATGACCGGTTATTAGAATGGGCTGTACGATCGGTGCGTCCGCTGCGCGAAGTAAGGCATAGTCTATATAAGCGGGCGTGAGGCAACGACCTTTTTCATAGATCATTTCCTCACTCAACGCAGCGCCAAGGCCCTGGATGCAGCCTGGCCGAACATAAATCGGGAGCAAAACGATATGGCATGTTCTGGGCGCAGCAATTGACGAACAGAAGAAAAGCCGCTTAATTCGACTTTGTATCTATACTCAGGTGTCTGATGCTCCTTAACATCTGGCCTACAACAATCACGGGAGTCCTCGGGTAGTGAATGAAGAGGTTGTTAATAGAGGTGCTATGGATCACCGCCAGATACTGAATACACATTCATAAATGTATGCAATCCATGGCGTTGTTTTCACCTGAAGGTGTTACGGATTTTTCACGTAGGCGTTCGGTCGCAAATAAAACCACCAATTGATGCAGACACAAAGCGCGTAAAAAACAGCAAAGCCATACAGTGCAACTTCCGGTGTTGTCAATGTAATCTGTTCGCCAATCACCTTGGGGATGATAAAAGCACCGTAGGCCGCCACTGCAGAGGTCCATCCCAGCACCGGTCCGCGTCGTTCCTGATCAAATACAACCGCAATCGTTCTAAATGTCGAGCCGTTACCGACTCCGGTTGCCGCAAACAAGACGATGAACAAGCCAAAGAAAGGCCAGAAGAATTCTTCTGGTGTCGCCGACTTGTAGGCCTCGGACATAAAATAAGCCACACCCAGGGTGGATCCGATCATCACGAAGGACACCCATTGTGTGACCCGCGCCCCGCCTACCTTGTCGGCAACCCAACCCCCCAGGGGACGAATCAGAGCACCGATAAAGGGGCCAATCCAGGCGAAGGCCAATGCACTCGGTGCATTCGGGTTGATCACATTATGCATCATCACGCCGTCAGAACCCGGAACATGGGAAAAGCCAAATATGATCTTGATTGCCAGCGGGAAAGTGGCTGAATAACCGATAAATGAACCAAAGGTCATGACGTAAATAATCGTCATTGCCCAGGTATGTTTATCGCTAAAAATCTGGTATTGGCGTTTTAGGTTAGCTTGTAGCGCACCCGTCGTCATATACCTCAATGCCAGAACGGTAACCAGAATAACGATGGGTAAAACGAGCCACTTGCTGAGCAAACCCAATCCGCTCGGTGCCGGGAGTATCAGGTATAGACCAGCGGCTGCAGTCACCAAACTCAATAGTAACATGGCCGAAATTTTGAACATGCCGCCAAGTAGACTACCCGGTTCCGGCGTTACCGATTCCGTGGTGATATTGTTTAAACCGAACCAGCCGAAGAATGCCAATGGTACCAGCAGTACCAACCAGACGTAACCGGCGTTATGCAGGAAGGTGGGCGTCCCGACCGGGATCTTGCCGAAGATCCAACCACCGGAATTTATCAGGTTCATCGACTCGCCGCCGAATACACCCAGAGTCATGATCAAAGGTACGAGAACCTGCATGGTTGTAACACCGAAATTACCCAAACCAGCATTCAAACCCAGCGCAGCGCCCTGCTGTTTCTTTGGGTAAAAGAAGCTGATATTGGACATGGAAGATGCAAAGTTGCCACCGCCAAAACCGGACAACAAGGCCATGAACTGGAATACCCAAAAGGGTGTCTCCGCACTCTGAAGCGCCATGCCTGTGCCCACGGCTGGAAGCATCAACAACGCTGTTGTAAAGAATATGGTATTCCGACCGCCCGCAATTCGTATGAAGAATGTGCTTGGAATTCTACAGGTTGCACCACTGAGTCCGGCGATGGCTGTCAGCGTAAAATACTCTTCGGCAGAAAAAGGGAAACCCAGATTGAGCATCTGTACCGAGATGATTCCCCAATACAACCAGACAGCAAATCCACATAACAAGCTCGGGATTGATATCCAGAGATTTCGCCTGGCAATCTTTTTACCTGTCGTTTCCCAGAACTCCTCATTGTCTGGATCCCACTTATCAATATTCGCAGCCATGGTTCTTTTTTCCTTAGGCTAAAACTGCCGTGATCTTTCTGGAACTTCCTTTCGATCCTGTACCTGAATGACGTTGTGCATCCAGAACAGACAAACGCATGAGAGCACCCACATGAACATCCAACAACTTGTCCACAGGCCCGTCACTTCCAACAGATATCCAAATATGATGGGACAAACGAATCCTCCAAGACCGCCAATCACTCCCACCATTCCACCAACAACACCGACCTCTTCAGGGTAATAGTCTGGTATGTGTTTATAGACAGCAGCCTTGCCGATACCCCACACGCTACCGAGTAACACGACAAAGAAGGCGAAAATCCAGACATTGGCCTGGAAGTAAATCTTGGTGATACCTCTAGCCAGAAGTTCACGTCTCTTAATTTTTTGACCCACCTCAACCACCGGCTCCTGCCAGGTTGTTTTTGCTGGAAATACCAGGACATGATCCTCCAGTTTTTCAAAAGACATATCTTGTTCATCAAGTACATATCGCTTGCCGTCGACCAGGATGCTGGAACTCGTGACTTCGGTGACCGTACCTGCCCTGACTGCCATGATGCCTTCGCCCGGCGAGAAAATTTCCATCTTTGGCACGACAAGCATGAAGCTAATGGCAACAGATAAACCCAACACCCAGTACATAACTGCCCGGGCACCCAGGAAGTCGGAGAGCCACCCACCGAAAGCTCGGATGACACCGGATGGGAAACTGAACGCCGCAGCCAGCAGGCCGGCCGTCACTAAAGGTAAGTAATAAACATTGACGAAATAGGGAACGAGCCACTGTGAAAAGGCAACGAAACAGCCAAAGACCAGGAAGTAATACAGGCCAAACCGCCATACCCGCATATCTTTTAACGGGCGCAACATCTGGCGCAATGATTTAGTGCTTGAGGCAGGTTTTTTGTTTTCCGAGAAGAGAAGGAAGACGACCCCCATGGCAACAAGCAACCCAGAGTAGAGTATCGGTAATAGCCGCCAACCTTCAATATTCGCACCGTCACTGGTCAGATAGTTAAGCATGGTGGGTGCAAATAATGTAGTTAATGCCGCCCCGGCATTGCCTGCGCCGAAGATACCGAGGGCAGTGCCCTGATTCTCTCTCGGATACCAGACAGATGAGAAGGCGATACCAATAGAGAAACTCACACCGACGAGGCCGAATCCCGCACTGCATAAAGCGAAGAAGAAGAAACTATCTGCATAGGAAAGCAGATACATCGGTACAGCGCAGATGAACAGCAGGCTGGCGTAAATCGGCTTGCCGCCAAACTTGTCTGTCAGCATCCCGGCTGGCAATCGGAAAATGGCACCGGTCAGAACGGGAATACCCATCAGCCAGCCAATTTCAACTGGACCCCAGTCAAACACCTGATGCGCAGCGAGGAAGGTCACCAATACTCCATTCATCATCCAGGCGGCGAAACAGACAGTGAAGGCTGTTGTGTTTAGAAATAGCGCTTTATGGGATTTAAAGGTTGCTACTTTTTCCACGACTCATATTTCCTTTCTCGAATCAAAGGATAAAGCCGGTTAGTTGTTACGCGGCCGCGCATCTGACCATGCGGTAGTTGGTTGACGCAGGCGCTTCTTGTCCCAATACCAGATAACGACCTGATAAGGGCGCATGATATAGTGAAATGGAGCCACCAGAATATGCATCAACCGGGTAAACGGAAAAATCAGGAAAATTGTGAATGCACAAACGATGTGCGCCTTAATCACCAGTGGCATCGCATAGACGGCTTCGGGTTGTGGGTTGAAACTCAAAATAGACCACAGGTACGGCGACAGGTCTGCCGCGAACCAGGACGAACCCCATCGATAACCAAGTGCGATCCAGCAGCCAAGGATGACCTGCAGCAAAAGGATGAACTCGACGAAAAGATCCGTTTTTGATGTCACCATTATTATCCGAGGATCTGTTAATCGCCGGAAAACAAGAGCACAAAGGCCTACGAGGACTGTCACGGCAAATATAAAGCCTAGCCCTTCATGAACGATCAACCGAACCGGGTCTGCATTCCACGACAAAACAGACGCAGGGAACGCGAACGCAACCAGATGGCCAAGGAAGACCATCAGAATCCCCCAGTGAAAGGGAACCGTACCCCAGAATCCCCGCTTACCCTCAAGGAACTGGGCCGACAAACTCGTCACCGTATAGCCGCTCTTTCGATATCGATAAATCACTCCAACGAAGAATACCCCCATCACCAGATACGGAAACATCACGAAAAAGAAATAGTCAAACGAGTTCATAAAGTTGCCTCTCTAGTTTAGCCGCCGGTACTGTCATACCTCAGGTGTTAGTGTGTTTCAGCACGTTGCTCGATTTCATTTTCCTGTACAAGTGCTGACAGGAAGTCGTTGGTTTGTCGTTTCAGTGGGATCTTCTCGATCAATGAGAAATCCTGTTTCAAAACTTCGTACAGGGAACGTAACGCATATTTGTACAGCGTGACCGCTTCAACTTTTACTGCTGGTGATTCGATCAGAGTCTTGTAGTGTTTCTCATAGGATTCGTTTTTCTTCTCAATCCGTTCAGGATCAAATTCACCCACCATCTCAAGAAGTGCAGGAGCAACAACGGCATAGGCCAGATCATTCACAAGATCTTCATCCCGATGCAGGCTCATTAATCGTAAGATATTAGGTAGGTAATCGGCTAACTCTGTTCCACAATCATTACCAACCTCTATGTGTTCCCGATTCAGATTAGCCAGCATCTCACCACGTTTGTAATCGTCGCCGAACAACACATAACCAAGATCCAGTGTCGCAATCGCCTGAACGTCGAAGGAGCGAGTGAATAATTCCTGCATCAGCCGCAAGTCATCCACTGGGAGAAGGTCGATGAACTGATCAAGCTGACTCGCCCCTTTGGGATAACCTGCATCAAGCAATTTTCTGGCGGTGATGACCTTATCGGGGAAGTCCACATCGGGGTATTCGACCAGAGCTGCGAGTTGCCAATAGTGATCAAGATTTTTCATTTTAAAGTCCTCTGACGGCGGAGCCTTCCTTGAAGCCAAAGCCGGTACTGCCTTTTTTATCACCGGTAAATTCCATCATTTCGATGGCCTGTTCACGGTGAGCCGCAGGAATTACAAATCGATCTTCGAATTTAGCCAGGGACGTGAGGTAATAAATTTCTTCAGCCATCTCTGCTGTTAATCCTGATTCCTGCAACGCTTTGTCGGACTTCTCTTCAGAGATATCGCCAACGGTTTTCCATCGACGATATATTCTAACGGCCATCAATTTGGTGATACGTGCCTTGATCATCTCGATATCGCCAGCGCTAAAGAGATTCGCCATGTACTGCATGGGGAAACGGGCTTCATCAATGGTCCCGAAGATGTCTTGTGTACTCGTGTCATACAGCCAGTCATCATTCCACTGCTTGGCAGTAGATCCCATCTTCTCGAATTGTGCCTTGTCAGCTTTACCCAGCGATGCCATCACCGGCAGCAGAGGTGGCACGTAAAACAACATGGGTAAGGTCCGAAATTCAGAATGCAGAGGCAATGCCAGCCCCCACTCTTTCACGAATCTGTAGACAGGTGACTTCTGCGCTGATCTGATAGTGGAATCCGCAACGCCATTGGCCTTAGCGTCTTCGATCACTGCCGGGTCATTAGGATCCAACATGATGTCCATATGATTCTGCACGAGATCACTTTCCGCAGAAGACGCCACCTCTTCGATCTTGTCAGCATCGTAGAGAATCACGCCAAGGTATCGAATTCGTCCGACGCAAGAATGCATGCACGCAGGTGCCAAACCGGCTTCAATTCGTGGAAAGCAGAGGATACATTTTTCAGATTTTCCCGTGTGCCAGTTGTAATAAGTTTTCTTGTATGGACAGGCAGTGACACACATTCTCCAGCCGCGGCATACTTCCTGGTTAACCAGAACGATGCCGTCCTCACCTCTTTTGTACAACGCGCCGGAGGGGCAGGACGCCACACAGGCCGGATTCAGACAATGATTACAAATCCTCGGTAAGTAGAAAAAGGCCATCTTTTCCAGTTGGAACATGGCTTCACGTTCCGCAGGTGTCAGGTTCTTCAGGTTAGGATCATTGCGCGCATAATCAGGCGTACCACTTAAATCATCATCCCAGTTGGGACCCATCTTGATGTCGATGGGCTTACCGGTGATTAACGAAACAGGACGCGCTGTCGGCTGGTCATCACCGGCAGGGGACTCGATCAGATCCAGATATTTATAGGTGAAGGGCTCATAGTAGTCATCAATAACCGGCATGTTTGGATTGTGAAAGATATTGCTCAGGCCCTTGACCTTGCCAGCGCCCTTAAGCTTGATATCACCGCTGGCTTTCTTTTCCCAGCCGCCCTTATAGATAAGCTGGTCTTCCCATTTTCCAGGATAGCCCGTGCCAGGTTTGGTCTCCACATTGTTCCACCACATATATTCAGCACCCTTGCGGTCCGTCCAGATATTCTTGCATGCGACGGAACATGTGTGACAACCGATACATTTGTCGAGGTGAAAAACCATCGATATTTGTGATCGTATATCCATCTTTGTTTCCCCTTGTCTATAGGTCCAATGTTTACCAGACGAGCCTGGTCATTTTCTTAACTGTTACATGCGTATCGCGGTTTGGAGCGATCGGGCCCCAGTAGTTGAAGTGATAGCTGAATTGCCCGTAACCACCTGACAGAAAATTAGGCTTCAGATGGATGCGAGTCACACTGTTGTGTCCACCCGCTCTGCGATTACCGCGCTCCTGAGATTTCGGGATACCCGTCGTTCTTTCCGGTACGTGATAGACAATACAGACACCCCGCGGAATTCTTGAACTCACCACAGCCCGGGTGCAGTAGACTCCATGGTCGTTATAGACTTCGACCCAGTCGTTATCCTGAATTCCGAGTGTCTTGGCATCGACCTCACTCATCCAGCAAGGCTCGCAACCCCGTGACAAGGTAAGCATGCGCAGGTTCTCCATATAAGTGGAGTGGATGTGCCATTTACCATGCGGGGTCAAGTAATTAAGAACCAGAGCCTCACCCGCTTTCAGTGTTTCTTTCAAGTCACCGTAGAGTTCTGGCTTCGGCGCTGGCTTGTATGTCGGCAGGTTTTCGCCGTAGGCGATGTACATCTCATGATCCAGGTAAAAATGCTGGCGTCCCGTCAAAGTTCTCCACGGCACCAGCATTTCGTAGTTATAGGTGTAAGGCGCGTAGGCTCTACCATCATTCATCAAACCAGACCACAAGGGCGAAGTGTTGTAACGTCTCGGTTGCGCCTGCAGGTCTGCGTAGGTAATTTTAACGTCCTCACTACCCTTGGCCAGGTGCACCAGATCGAGCCCTGTCTTCTTCTCCATGTTCTCATAAGCCCGGACTGTCAGCTTACCGTTGGTCAGGGATGAGAGATGGAGAACAACATTTATCGCATCGACATCTTCTTCGAGGGAAGGATAAATCTTGCCTTCGAACTCTCTGACCGGGAAGTGATTGGACTCCACCATCTCGTCATAAACATCAACACAGTCATAATGATTGCCGTGCGCACCCAGACCAATTTTCTTGATGTTGTCGCCCAGGGTGATGAATTTTTCATAGATCTTCGTAAAGTCACGTTCCACCACAGCAAGCTTGTGCATACTCTTGCCGGGTACGGCTTCGACCTCTCCCTTGTACCAGTCTTTAACCAGAGGCTGTGTTATCTCGTCAGCTGTGTCATGGGCTAACGGCGCCGTTACGATATCTTTGTGAGGTCCGGGGAAGTATTTAGCAGCCATATCGCTGGTCGCTTTAGCGAGATCGCGAAAGATGTCCCAGTCTGTCTTCGATTCCCAGACCGGCGCAACGGCTTGTGACAACGGGTGAATGAATGAATGCAAATCCGTACTGTTCAGGTCTGCCTTCTCATACCAGGAGGCTGCTGGCAGAACGATATCAGAATAAAGTGCTGAAGAATCCATGCGGAAATTCAGATCGACAACCAGATCCATCTTGCCGACCGGTGCCACATCCGTCCACTCCACTTCCTCTGGATGTTCCTCCGAATCCTGCGCTATGCCATTGGAATGTGTCCCCAGATAATGCTTCAGGCAATATTCGTGACCTTTCATCGAACCGACTATCGCGTTACCACGCCAGATGTACCAGACCCTTGGATGATTTGCAGGATTCTCGGGATCGCCAACCGAGTATTGGATTTCCCTGGACTTGAGTTTCTCAAGAATATTTTTCTTGATCGCATCATCATCTTCTGCCCCTTCCCTGATGGCTTCCCGGCAAAGTTCAAGCGGGTTCTGCGTAAACTGCGGATAGTATGGCATCCAACCATTGCGCACCGACTTGTAAATGGTATCTGCGGTATGCTCACGGGTCATCTCATTGTCCGGCACGGTGTTGTATCGCGAATACTGCCCGTCGTAACGATATTGGCAGGTATTAATATAGTGCCAATGGGGCGCTTGTTGCAGCCGAACAGGATCCTGCCAGTCCTTGGCAAAGGCGAGACCACTCCAGGAGTCCATCGGTGCCAGTTTTTCCTGACCGACGTAGTGATTCAGGCCACCACCATTTTTACCGACGCAACCACTCAGCATCAGCGCCATGGCACCTGCTCGATACATCAAGTTGGCGTGGTACCAGTGGTTGATACCGGCACCAATAATAATCATGCACTTGCCTTGCGTGATATTCGCCGTGTTCGCCCACTCTCTTGCAAACTGCAAAACTGTTTTGGAGTCAACGCCGGTGAAGACCTCCTGCCAGGCTGGTGTATAAGCTGAATCTTTATCGGTATAGTCAACAGGATAGGCGCCCTCCAGACCACGACCGACGCCGTACTGGGCCATGATCAAGTCGTAAACAGTGGTGACAACCACTGTTTCACCGGATGCTGTTTTAACCTTCTTCACAGGGACGCCTCTCAGTGCCTTGATGTCCAGTCCCCATTCATCAAATTCGGTTTGCGCAACTTCGTCCTTGTCATTCAAGAAAGTCAGTAACGGATCATAAAGCTGATCATCCACGGTATTTTCGAACTTCATATTCCATTGGCCGCCTTTTTCATCCCAGCGGTGGCCCATGGCACCTTTCGGCACAACGAACTTGCCAGTGCCTGAATCGATATTGACGAATTTCCAGTCGCCATTGCTGATGTCCTGGTATTCAACAAGCTCATTGGCACGCAACAGTCGACCGGGTCGGTAGTGACCATCGACATCCTCCAACTTCACCAGCATCGGGCTGTCCGTGTATTGCTTGACATAATCTATAAAGTACGGTGTTTGGTTATCGTGGTGAAACTCTTTCAATATGACATGGGAAACGGCCATCCAGAATGCACCGTCACTGCCGGCGTGCAGTGGTACCCATTGATCCGCATACTTACAGACCTGCGAAAAGTCAGGCGAAAAGACGACAGCCTTGGTGCCGTTATGCCGGGATTCAGCGAAGAAGTGACAGTCTGGAGTACGCGTCATATTCAGACATGCACCCATATCAGCAATCATCTTGGCGTTGAACCAGTCGGCACTCTCGCAGACGTCGGTCTGTTCACCCCATATTTCCGGGAATGCCGTCGGTAAATCACAGTACCAGTCATAAAAGCTCAAACAGACACCACCGAGCAACTGCAAAAATCGCGAACCGGCTGCGTAACTGAGCATGGACATCGCTGGAATCGGAGAGAAGCCAATAACACGATCGGGTCCGTATTTCATGGTCGTGTAAATATTCGCAACGGCCATAATTTCCAGGACTTCGTCCCAACTTGCGCGACGAAAACCACCCTTACCACGGGCTTGCTGATATCCGCGCCGCTTTTCCTCATTAGCCTGTAGCGCTTCCCAGGCCTTCAGCGGATCGCCTGTCTTCTCCTTCTCTTCGCGATAAGCATCAATCAAAGCACTTCGAATCAACGGATATTTTATTCGTAGCGGGCTGTACAGGTACCAGGAAAAGGAGATGCCACGCTGACAACCCCTGGGTTCATAGGGTGGGAGCTTGTCTTCCAACAAGGGATAATCCAGTTGCTGGGTTTCCCAGACAACGATGCCATCTTTAACATGAATTTGCCAAGAACATCCACCGGTACAGTTTACGCCGTGAGTACTTCTGACTATACGATCATGCTGAAAACGATTGCGGTAAAATTCTTCCCAGTTTCTGGTTTCCGGTGAAATAATATCTTTAATCCAGCTCATACTTTTTTTCTCACATAATATTTTGGTTAGAATTGTCTGCTAGCTGACGCCTGATTCAGCTGGTTAAGTCATCTGACTTGATCTGCCGATCATAAATAGCCTGGTTGACCGACTCGCGCTTACGTCCTCGCCACACGAAACCGAAAAAAGCAAACATGAACCCGGCTCCCACGACACCGGTCAAAAACAAGCCAAGACCGTAGTCTCTCGGCAGCTGGTTGTACTCTTCTGAATCTGCGAATTGCAAAAAAGCAACCAGCGCCGAAATTTCCGTTTCTGTCAGTGGTTTGTCTTTATAGGCGGCCTGCATTACAGGGAACGGTGCGTGTCCGAGAATGGCTTTCATTCCAGCGCGGCCCATTCTGGAAAAAGTAGTAGTCAATTCTGTCGCGAGCACGCCACCACCGATGACGGCATCATTGCGAACATCGTGACAGGCATTGCAAGCAGCCCCGCCATTTTCTAATCGTAATTCACCCTGAAAGTAATGCTGACCAGCAAGAATTTCTTCTTCTGATGCAAGTTCTGGCGCGACAATTTCATTTACTGATGCTGCCACACCTTCTTCTGATGCCGCCGCGCTCTTTGATCTGATGTAGCTGATAATATCTGCGATCTGTGCGTCATCCATTGCCGCATCAGGCATCATAAGACCAGCATATTCTTTGGCTAAATCAACAGCTTCAGTATCACCACTGTCAATCAATGACTGCGGTGACCTGATAAAATTCGATAACCATTCCGTGGTACGTCTGTCCGTAACACCGACAAGATCAGGACCAATCAGACGACCTCCGCCAATCGTGTGACAGGTAACGCAGGACGTGTTGAAATCTTTTTCCCCAGGCTCCTGAGCCAGAGTGGTACTAATTTTCAACGTTGCAAAAAGGAACGAAATTGATGCCAGAGCTGAAATAAGCAACTTTTGATATCTCTTACTTGCCGGTCGGGTTATCAGGTACATTTGAGACTCCAACTAATCTTTTCGCTTTATGTTTGTCACTGTGCCTGAATGAATGGCTCCCTCGAGGTCATCGGCTGTACTCACTGGAAGCCCTGCCACTCCACTGACACAACTGAGGAAAGCGCGCATCTCCAATAGATTTTGAAAATAACTCTCCTCTTCTCCTTGCACGTGCCGTATGTGTCCACGCCATCGGGCATCCCCATTGTTACCGTGTTCAAGCCAGATACGCGCGACGAAAGAAACCTTTACATGCCCTTCGTTCATAACGCTAAATCCTCGAGTTCCTGACGATCAAAACGACTTGATGGAATTGTACTGATGCCGGTGACATTCTGGTGACACGAGTTTGAAAGACTAAATTGAAAGACTAAATTATGATGGTGGGATATTATTAGGAAGGTGTGCGTATTTAGAATAATGCAACCTGTACACGTGTTAATTTAGTCAAGAAACTTCATGGAAAACACTGGTGTCAGCCGAGCCTTGTTCCGGCGAGCTTTGGCTCAGCCAAACTTGGATTCAATAGAGGGGTTGCTTTTTACACCTTCAATTATTTGCCGATTGAGTCGCTGGGTTTTAGGCAGGGGTGCGGTTCCCAACTCCTTATCAAGGATTTTTTCGCAACTGCGATATTGAAGCAGAGCTAAATTGGGGTGATTATCGCTGATCAGAAATTCCATCAAGGCATAGTGGAAGTTTTCCCTGCAATGATCAAAAACCAGGGCTTTGCGGCATGTGTGAATCGCCTCCGTATACTTCCCCAGCCTCGCATAACACTCAGCCGTCCTGGCCAACAAATCAAGATTGAGTTCGCAAAGCCGTTCCCGCTCTTCAGCACACCAATCTTCAAATGCTTCCTCCTCAAGATAATCCCCCCTGTAAAGATGTCCGGCTTCAACATAGAGCATCAGTGCCTCATCCCACTTTGCTTTTTCTTGCAGTTTTCTACCCTGCTCGAATAATCGCTCAAAGGCCTCTGCATCAATCCATACCGCATCACGCCTTAGCATATAAGCGCTGCCAATCGTTTTAATCACGTCGTCACTCATGCCGTGGGCTCGCAGTTCACGACGCAAATAATACATCGTTACCTTGAGCCGGCCCCACCCTTGTTTTTCATCTACGTCCGGCCATATGGAATCGATTAGTCGTTCCCGGTGTACAGATCGATCGAGTTGAGTGACCAGAATTTTCAACAATGTTAATGCTTGTTTGCGTTTCCACTTTCCAAAATCGATGCTGTGACCAGCCAATACAATCCCGAACCCGCCAAGGGTGAATATCTGCAAAGTCTGACGAGCAAGCACTTTACTGGAGCTCGTCGCGTCGCGCAGGAAAATGATTGCTATATCCTGATGCGTTCGCCTGAGGCCTGTTTGTTGCGGTAAAGTGATCGAAGAAATACCAGCTGGAATCCAGTCGCCATTCTTATGTTGCAAAAGACAACTGGGAACACTAGTCGGTCGACACA
>SMVB01257364.1_pt1 | contig 24109 bp, 22 predicted proteins | sample 2456461 | NCBI WGS metagenome assembly SMVB01 (sample SAMN11095934, study PRJNA526329) | marine sediment metagenome | biome: Marine sediment; feature: Surficial sediment; material: Deep marine sediment; isolation source: Hadal surficial sediment | place: Pacific Ocean | collected 2014-05 | depth...
CGTGTTTCAGGCATCAGGTTTCTCTCCGGGGGTTTGGAATCGGCGCTGGCCCAGCCTGCGATCAGGCGACTGAACCGCCCCGGGATTGCCGGAGGCTCTGGGGTGCCTTCCTGTTGCTCGCGCCTGGCAATGGATCTCCCGAAGTTTGACCAAATTGATCACCAGGTAAACCCATTGGTCATTATTATGACCAAAGGGTCATTTTTCGTCAGGGGTCGACTCGCGGTCAACCTCGGTGCTTTCGGGGCAAAATTACGGAGATTCGTCCCACCCGGGGATTGGTTAGCGTGCCCTACGGGAGGACGACGTGGGATCACTAGACGGAAAGACTGCATTGGTCACTGGTGCGAGCCGAGGAATTGGTGCGGCGATTGCCGAGCGCCTGGCTTCGGAGGGAGCCGCGGTGGCGATTACGGCGCGCAGCCTGAACCCACATCCCTCACTTCCCGGGACGTTGCTCGAGACCGCGGCGCGCATCGAGGCCCGGGGTGGGCGAGCGTTTCCGATTCAGGCCGACCTCGCCGACGCAAATGATCGCGCCAAAATCGCTCCTGCGGCTCGTGACGCATTTGGCCCGGTCGACATTCTCGTCAATAACGCGGCTGCCGCGTTTTACCTTCCGTTCAATAAGGTCTCGCGCAAGCGATACGACATTGCCTTCGAACTCAATGTACACGCAGTCTGGGACTTGGCTCAGCAGATGATTCCCGACATGCAGGAGCGAGGCCGTGGCTGGATTGTAAACATCTCCTCCGTGACATCGACCCATGCCAAGGGCCCCCCCTACGACAAGTTTGCCAAGTACGGGGGTAGCGCTCTCTACGGTGCGACCAAGGCGGCTCTCGAACGCATCTCGACCGGGCTTGCGGGGGAATTTGCAGACGACGGGATCGTGGTGAACTCCTTGGCGCCGGTCGCCGCCGTAATGACGCCGGGTGCGACTGCGCTGGGAGTCGTACCCGAGGCGGCGCGGGCAAGCGCCGAACCGGTAGAGAATCTCGCCGAAGCCACCCTTGCTCTCTGCGAAGAACGCGCAATGCCGATCACCGGGCGTGTGCTCTTGAGCGCGCATTTCCTCGAAGAGATTGAACGCGAAGTGCGCGCTCTCGATGGTGGGGTGTTTGACAGCGCGAGCGCGAGTGGCTGAGCCTCAGACGCCAAGCAGCGCCATGCCAAGCGCTTCGTAGTTCTTTTCACTGACCAACATGTGTTGGCTGGCGACTCGCGCGTCGCGCAAGAGCCGCTGTAGCACGCTCGTCTCGTAGACCGCCTCGCCGCCAGCGAAGCGGAACGCGACCTCGGTCGCTTGCAGCGACGCGTCAATGTTCCCGGTGTAGGAGGAGAGCAGGCGGGCTGTATCGAGGGCGCTGGCTTCGGAGCCGTCGTGCAACCGCTGCCACAGTTCCCCCAGCTCGTGGCGCGTCAACATCCCCATCGCGCGCAGCTGGTTATCGGCGAGGGCCAGATCGCGCTGAAAGACTTCGCGCTGCGCCAACGTAACCGGACTGAAGGCGCGTTTCTTCGTCGTTGCGAGGGCACTGATCTCGTCGAGAGCTCGGCGCCCGATCCCCTGTGGAAAGCCGGAGAATGCGGGTCCGAAAAAACCGATCACTGGGAGTGTGAACAACAACCCCCCGCGCTGGGCCACAGGAAATGGGAAGCCAAACGTACGGTGCTCGGGGACGAAGATATCCTGGCCGCTGCAGTGGGTGCTGCCGGTGCCTCGCAGACCGCTGGTATGCCAGGTGTCTTCGACTAGCAAATCGCTTTTGGGAATCACAAAGACCAGGGCTTCTGGAATACCCAAACTGGTCATCTTGGTTTCGCCATCTCGCACAATCGCCGCACCGACGAAGAGCCAGTCCGAGTGGTGCACGCCACTCGCCCAGGGCCAACGACCCGACAGCGTGTAGCCACCGTCCACTGGAATCGCATTTCCCGCCGGCGGCGGCGATCCAGCAAAGCGCGGCCACAGCTCCCCCGCCGCGAGCGTTGCCTGGATCTCCTCGAGGCCTGCCTTTGGAATGTTGCCCGCGACAAATGCGGACGAGCCGGCTCCGATCATTCCAACCCATCCCGTAGAGGGATCGTGATGGGTGAGCCGGGCAATGACTTCGTGTTGCGTGATGGGGTCGGCCTCGTAGCCCCCGACTTCGCGAGGGCGCACCATCTTAAAAACCCCTGCGCTGTCGAGGGCAACGACGGTGGCTTCGGGCATCCGCCGCAGGCGCTCCGCTTCGTCGGCATTTTCGCGCACGACGTCGGCGATCTTGTCGACGGCTTCGAGCAGCTGGTCTCGTTCGGGGATGCGAGGGACGGTCATTCAGGTTTCCTGGGCGTGCGGGGCGCTGTGCATACTAGCCGAACGTTGAGTGAGACGTGTCCTGAGGACGCGTCCCGCCAACTGTGCACCAGGCATCGAGCCGCAACAACCGGTCGGTGACCGGACCGAGGGTGGCAGGGGTTTGTCTGGCCGTGTACGCCGACAAGCTGCATGACGAGTCCCGGCTTCCTCGCGAATACGCGTCGGCACTTCTAGGTCGGACTAGGTCGGACTAGGTCGGAAGGTCATGCCCCACCGCACGCGTTACGCCACCGGTTTCGAGTGCGGCGATCCGCTCATCCGAATAGCCGAGCCAGCGCAGGGTCGCCTCGGTGTGCGCACCGAGTTCGTCCGCCGGCTCGACGGGGGTGGAATGTTCGCTGAACTCGATCACAGGACCCGCGCGCGCGGAGAGGGGCGTACCGGGCTGCTCCGCCATCACGGCCACCCCGTTCTCCCGGCAGTGCGGATGTTCGAGCATGAACTCGGCGTGGTCGAGCCCGTCCGCTCGCAGCGCGGGCACTCGGACTGCGAGAAGCGCATCTTGCCAGGCCTCGGCCGAACGCGCGGCGAAGTGTCGACCCAGGAGTTTGGACAGAGCCTCGTCGTTCTCGGCACGGGTCGCGGGCGTCGCAAAGCGAGGGTCCGCTGCCAGGGACGGGTCGATGATGTCGCATAGCGCGCGCCACTCCCGCTCTCGGTGGCATTCCACGAAGAGCCAACCCTCCGCAGTTTCATAGAGGCGATGAATCGCGCTGAAGCCGTGCTGACCCGCATCCGACTCGCGGTCTCGCTTGCCCGCGTATGCGACGCTCCACTCGGACACGGCGTAGGCCATCGAGGTCAGCATCGTCGTCTCGAGATATTGGCCACGCCCCGTCCGTTCGCGCGCGTGCAGACCGACCATGATCATCGCCGCCGTGGCCAACGCCGAGGCCGGATCTGCAAAGGTTCGATTTCGCGGCGGATTGCCCCGGCCGGATTCGATCACGCCACAACCCACGATGGCGTTCGGTGACGAGTGGAAGCCCGCCTTCTGTGACCAGGGCCCATTGCTCCCGAAGCAGGAGCCATACACATAAAGAAGCTTCGGGTTGATCCCCAGAAGTGTTGCGTCGTCGATCTGCAGCCGCTCGGACGTCCCGGGTCGGAAATTGTGGATGAACACGTCGGCGCGCTTCACCAGCTCGTGGACGATCGCGCGACCGTCTTCGGACTTGAGGTCGACGACGACGGATTGCTTGCCGACCATTCCCTTCGTGTAGCTCCCGCTCCAGTTCCGCCGGCCCGGATCACCGGTCACGGGCTCGATCTTGACCACCCGAGCGCCCGCCTCGGCGAGCAGGGTGGCGGCAAAGGGTGTCGCATAGAAGTAGCCACATTCGACGATCAGAAGACCCTCGAGAGGCCGCCTCGGCTTTGGCCCGGTGCGCGTCGAGTCGAACTCGGCGGGCTCTTCACCCGCAAGCGACGACAGCACTTCGTCCTGGTGCGCAGCAAGAGCCGGCGCCGGCTGACCGATCACGGAGGGTGTCTCTGAGAACAGACCGAGCGGTCCCACTTGCCGCGTCTCGCCTACAACCGGATCGTGCACGATCTGCCGGCGCCCGTTGTCGCGCGCTTGCGCGTGGTCGAGGAACTCTTCGGGCGCGAGAAAGGGATCACCGCCGACATCGTTGGCCGAGAATATTTCCATCCACTCGTCGGCGGTCTTCTCGCGCATCCGCCCCTGAATGAGTTCGACGACCTCCTGCAGACGCTCCTCGCTGGGAAAGAGATCCGGCGCGTACTCGAGATCGGGTGCGTCGATCAGCGCTTCGAGATTCATGGCCTTCAGCCAATTGCGATAGAGATGCGGCTGGCGACTGCACATCTGGATGAAGCGGCCGTCGCGCGTCGGCGCCGTCATGAAGCAGATGCGCATGACGCCGAAAATCTGGCCGGCCTTCGGCGCGGCGGTGGTTCGATTGCCGTAACCGAGCGTCATGTCGTAGACCGACAACGCGTGAAGCAGACTCGTGTGGACACGCTGACCTCGACCGGTTTCGCGCCGCGACCAGAGCGCGGCGAGCAAGCCCTGGACGCCGAGCATCGCCGCTCCGTAGCTCGCGATCGGTACCGGCGTAAAAATCGGTCCTTCCCGAAACCCCTCCTGACCCGCCATGCGACCGGTCGCGGCCGCAAGCATCCCTTCGTAGCCGGGAACGTCGCGCAAGGGGCCGCGTTCCCCGAAACCCGTGAGCGACACGTAGACCAAGCGAGGGGCGCGCGGACGCAGCGACTCGTAGTCGACGCCCAGGCGTTCCGCCCTGCCGGGCCGCAGCGTCTCGATCAGCCCGTCGGCCGTCGTCGCGAGTTCGATGAAGCGCTCGCGATCGCGAGGCTCGCGAAGATCGAGCACGATGCTGCGCTTGGCGCGGTGCCAGACCAAGGCCCCGGGTCGATCCCGCTCGGGATCGCCCCCCGGCGGCTCGACTCGAATCACCTCGGCCCCATTTTCCGCGAGCACCATACCGGCCATCGCACCGGCCGAGCCGGATCCAACTTCGAGCACGCGCATCCTGTCCAGCGCTTGGACCATCTGGCATAGTCTTGTCGATTGCCCGGGGAATGCAAAGTCGCCGCGAGCGACACGGCGCCCTAGCCCCTAACGGAGCGCTCCCGGAGCGCTCGAAGAGTCCGACCGGAATCCTTCAGGAGGTCCCTTGACGCGCGTCGCCGCAACCCACGACGGAGGGCCTCCGCCCCCCATCCGTAGCCTGCTCTTCGTACCGGGTAATCGCGAGGAGTGGATGCGCAAGGCGCTCACTTCGCAGGCCGACGCCCTCGTCTTCGACCTCGAGAGTGCGATTCCTCGCTCGCAGGCGGACCAAGCGAGAGAAATCTGCCGACGCGTACTCGACGATCACGGCGCGGATCGCCCCGCCCTCTTCGTCCGCGTGTGCGACGCTCGCTCGCCCGAGCAGGCGCGAGACCTGGCCGCGGTGGTGGGTTCGGGTCTGCGCGGCATCCTGCTCCCACAGGTGACGGACGTCGACGATATCAGGGCCACCGACGAGGCCCTGACCCGCTGCGAGCAGGCGGCCGGTATCGTTCTTGGGCGAACTCTGATGATGCCGCTCATCGAAACCGCGAACGCGATCCGCACGGCCTTCGAAATCGCCTCCGCGAGTCCTCGGATCGCCTACATGGGCGGTGCCACGTCGCGGGGTGGCGACCTCGCGCGCTCGCTCGGCTATCGGTTCTCTGCGGAGGGCCTCGAGACCCTCTTTCTGCGCTCGAAGGTGCTCGTCGATGTGCGCGCGGCCGGGATCGCGAACCCGATCAGCGGGCTCTGGGGCCGCGTCGATGACAATGAGGGTCTGCGCGCGTTCGCCGAGCAATCCCGCGACCTCGGCTACGAGGGGTTGATGGCGATTCACCCTGCACAGATTCCGGTCATCAACGCGGTCTTCTCACCGAGCGACGAGGAACTCGCGGGATGGCAAGAAATCATCGAGGCCATGAAGCAAGCGGAGGCGGAGGGGCGCGGCGCCATCCGCTTGAACGGCCGCTTGATCGACGCCGCCCACGTCACCACCGCGCACCAGGAGATCGAGCGTGCGCGGCGACTCGGACTTCTGTGAGCGCAAGTCCAACGGATCGGGTCGATGAGAATCAGCCGAGCTTGTAGAGCCTCGCAGCATTGCCAGCGAGCATCGCGTGTTTCTCGTCCGCATCGACTCCCTCGAAGTCCGCGTCGATCTGCTTCCACGAATTCGGCCAATCGGTGCCCGCGTGCGGAAAGTCGCTCGACCACATCATTCTCTCGACGCCCACGGCGTGTCGATTCGCGATGCCGTAGCGGTCGGTGATGAAGGTGGTCGAGATGTTGCGATCGAAGTAGAAGCTCGGGGGGTGTTCGATCGCGGCGCGATCCGACGGAGCGCGCCGAAGCCAGCGATTGTCGAATTGCTCCATCACATAGGGCACCCAGCCCGAATCGACCTCGGAGAAGACAAAATCGAGCCTGGGAAAACGGTCGAAGACGCCGGCGCTGATGATCTCGTAGGTGCGCAGCGAAGCGTCCAGATGGCGCAGCTCGCCGCGGGCGCCGGCCTTCTTGCGCTCGGGATCGTCGTCGCTCGCGACCTCGGCCAGCGAGACGTGGATATGAATCGGGACATCGAGCTCGACGGCTCTCGCCCAGAAGGGATCGTCGTCGGCTGACGTGGCCATCCCACCACTGGGGTAGCGGCCGATCAAAGCCCCTCGCAGGCCCGGCAGCGACATCGCGCGCGTCAGCTCTTGGACGGCACAGTCGACGTCGAGGGTGGGAATCATGGCGATCCCCACGAGTCGCTCGGGAGCATGGCTCGCATACTCGGAGAGCCAGTCGTTGTAGGCTCGAATGCAATCCAAATGAAAGTCGCGATCAGCGTTGTTCGCGAAGATATTATGGGAGATGCGCGGGGTCGGATACAGGACCTCCGCGTCGACGCCGTCCTCCGCCTGCTCGAGCAGGCGGGCCGCGGGATCGGCTCCGCCTTTTCGGATCTCGTCCCAGCGCATCCAAGCTGATCGCTCTTCGAGCGGCATGCCGCCGTTGGCGTTATTCCCGAAGTTGATGGGCGTAGGTGAGCCTTCCATGATCCAGGCATCGCCCTGTTCGAGCGACTCCATCCGGGGCACGCGATCCTTGAATTTCGCTCGCACCCGGCGCGTCCAGAGATCGGGCGGCTCATTGATATGGGAATCGCCGGAAATCAGTCGATACTTCATTGCCACAAGGCCTCCTGCAAATGCTTTCTGCGCCACACGCCAAGGCGTGTCCCGAACTCCCAGGCGAAGGTTTCCGCCGACCCAGGTCCTTCCGGGGCGCTAGGCGGCGCCCTGGCCGAGCCGCTCGAAATAGATCGGCGGGACCTCCTCCAGCGAGAGCTTCCGGATATTCTCCGGTGCAAACATTCGGCCGTTGCTGTAGCTGTCCTCGCCGATCAGCTTGGCGTCCGCATCAAAGGGCCAGAGCAGCAACAGACGCATTCGGTGAATGTAGGCGGCTTCCGGATCGTCGACGTCGACGCCGCGCTTGCGGAGGATCGATCCCGGGAAGACCTGATCGAACCAGCCCTCGGTGACGATCGTGTCGTCGTCGACCACGATGCGGTCGATGTCGTAGTCGACGAGGCTGCGACCCTCCTCGTAGAGCGTCTCGTAGTGCGCCTGCACGGCCGCCAGGCCCTTCGGCCCTTCCCCGAATCCACTGCCGTCGACCCAGAAGCGATATTGGGGATCGGCCGCGAGCGTCGACAGGAGCAGTTCGAAATCAGCCCGCGCCTCGGCCAGCAGATGATCCCGAAGGCATTCGAGCATCGCCCGCTGCCGGGCGTCCTGTGTCCGATCGAGACGCTCCTCCACCGCGCGGTAGCCCCGGGTCAAGTCCATCTTTTCCATTTTTTCCCCTCCTCCCTAACCGCCGGATTTCGAATCCGGGGTCGGCCGCATCATCACCGCGAGTGCAGTGCACGGCTCGTCGTCGATCAGGTGCCAAGCGTGAAGCGCATCCTGGATCACGACGCTGTCGCCCGCACCCAGCCGCACCCGGCCTGTCTCGTATTCGAGTTCGATCTGTCCCTCGAGAAGGATCATCAAGTCGAGCGTATCGGTCTGATGCATCTGCGGAGAGGAACTCTTAAAGCGAACCAAGCGCCAAGCCAGTCCACCTGGCGACGGCACCATCGTCCAAGGATCGCGCGCCGGATCACCGCCGTCGACCGACGAACGCAACGCTCCCTCGACCCGCCAGAGCTCGGTCAGTTCGACGACACGACCCTCCGCGGCCTCGAGCATCCCATCGCTCCGCAGCCCCCCCACACCCCCCTCGATTGGCCCGATGACGACTCGCCGCGCGGCGAAGGACGGAAGATCGGAGTGCTCTTCCATGAAAATCCTCCTTCTCGTTCCGGCTGTCGATGGGTGCCGGAGTCCAGCCTTTCGCGAGAGCCGCGATCGCGGTCCTCGCGAAAGGCTCACTCGATTAGCGTAGATCGGTCACGAACTGGAGCCCAGTCGCCGCTCCCGATTCGACAATCGTTCGACCCGTCGACCGCGTCGTCATCTCTGAGGCGTCGCGCCGGTAGTTGAGGAAGGCGAACCCCTCTTCGCCCGCGCGAAAACCATAGGGCTGATCGGCTGCGATAAAGATCGTCGCGCCCGGACCGAGGGTGTGCGAGCCCAGCTGGATCTCGCCCCGAAGCACGTGAATCAGTTCATCTTGCGAGTGACTGTGGATCTCGGAATCGAAGGCGAAACTGCGCGACGTGTAGAGCAGCCAGAGTCGACAGCCGGGACACGTCGAGTCCGCGAAGAACCGCGTCTCCCGCCCCTCTTCGAGTGCCTCGAAAGTGCCTCGAGGTCCGACCACATGGACGTTCGGCGGCCCGGGTTTCGCGGGGCCGTACATGCCCGACCTCGGAGCGGCAGCGTCCCGGGGTCCCATATGCACGACACGCGAATCGACCTTGGCCGTGATCGCGGGAAGCGCATTCGCCTCGATCACCACCGCGCCACCCGTCGGACACGAACGACCGTCGACCTCGAGTTCGCCGTGCTGCACAAAGAGCGCTTCGTCACCGTGTCGCTCGTCCCAATCGAACCTCGCCCCCCGCGCAGCAATCGCCGTCAGCATCCAAATCGAAGCGCCGGCGGGGCTCGAGAGCCCGGAATGAACCACACCCGTCACCCGGCAGAAGGGCGCTCGGTAGGCCGTCCCCAGCTCGATTGCATCCGCTCCGACGACCTCGATCTTCCGCACGCTCGACCTCACGCTGATGGATCCCTGCACCCACGACTCTACACATCCTCGCGCGAGGCGGCGCGGGCGTGTGCGGGCCGTGTCCCTTCGTGGAATACTCTCGTTCATGAGCCCTCCGACTCCCCTACAGGAATGGCTTCGCGAGGCGGGCGAGGGTTCGCTCCTGACGGCACGTCGTCACGTCGCGGCGGAAACCACCGCAGACACGGATCTCATCTGTGGCACGGTTTCACGCGACGTCTTCTTCGCCGTTCCGCGACGCACGCGCGATGGAAACGAGATCCCGCCTGGCACGATTCTGACGAGCTACGACGAAGTCCGCGACTACTACGCTAAACGAGCGGATGCCTATGTCGTCGTCGATTCGAAGCACTTGAGAAGCATCGCCGGCGACTGGTACGTGTTCAATGAGAGCGCCGCCAGTCTGCGCGGGACCGGCACCATTGGCGACGCCGACGCCTCCGGCGCCGAATTCATGGTGAACTCCGCCGTCCTCTTCCCCACCGCGGAGGACGGAATCCGGGGCGAGATCTGTGTGACTCGCCACCCCTTCGAGGATGTCGTGAATAACGTCCTCTCTCCGCTCCCGAACCTCGGTGGCACCTTTCCCGTCTGCGAGATGAACCATTCGACCTTGCTCGATCGCTTCGTCGACGCGCTTCGGACCCACGAAACAGCGAAGGTCGGTGCTCTGCTGTCCGCCACGCATACACTCGCCCTGCGCCTCGACGCGCTCGATGGCACGCCAGTCGTGGAGACAGCGACGACCCGGGCCGACGCCCAGAAGATCCTCTCCACCCTCTTCCAGCAGGCCGCAGATATTGCGGTGGTGTCGCGCATCGTGACCGACTGGTACGTCTTCGCCGAATACGCTGCCCCACTCGACGCGGGCCGCGTCCGACGCTTCGCGGCGATTCACCCCATCGAGGACGGCGAACTCACCGGCACCTTCGGCTACGGACGCGACGAGCAAGAGTCCATCTGAAGGAGCCGCCGAGCGATGTCGAATTCCAAATCTCGGCTTTTTCCTCGACAGGCCTGTTTCGTGGTCGCGGACGTGGCGGCGGCGGCGGCCGAAGCCAGCCGCCGCTTTGGTTGGGGGCCTTTCATGACGTTCACCCCGACCTTCGAGGACGTCGAGTACCGCGGAACCGTCGCGACACGCGTCAACGAAGTCGCGCTCGGAATGGCCGGCGCCGTCCAGGTCGAGCTGGTCCACGTCCACGAGGGCTTCGATTGCATCTCGACCTACCAGCATCGCTACGGGCGAGGCTTCCAGCATCTCGGGATCGGTTGCCGTTCGCGAGACGCGGCGATCGAGAGGCTCGAGTCGCTGGGCGCGCGTCTCGACGAATCGAGCGAATACGCGGGCGTCAAGATCGGTTTCGTCGACGTCCCGACCGGACCCGGCATGTTCGAGCTCCTGCAATCGACCTCGGCAGAGGCCGGCCCAAAGGGTGAGCAGGCTTCGCACGAGATCGTCGAACCCGTGGTCGAGCTCGATCGCGCCACGATCGTGACCGAGAACATGGACTCCGCCCTCGCCTTTTATCGCGCGGCGTTCGATTGGGAGAACATTTCCGCGACGAGCCAAACCCTTCGCTACGGCCCGAAGGAGGTCCGGCTGCGCAGAGCCGTCGGGCACGCAGGTCTGATGGAGCTCGAACTCCTCGAAGGCATCCGAGGCAGCGATGATCCCTACTCCGCGCACCTCGGTCGCGGCGAGCATGGCCTCATCCATGCTGGAGCGATCGGAAGGAAATCCCCTCCCGGCGCGACGCCCTATCAGTGGCTGGAGGCGGGCGAGTCCTTCGAACTCTTCGATTGGGCCGGCGGCGACGGCTCCCTACAGCTGCGCTGGGGTGAGACGGGGGCGCGCGCTCCGCTGTCGGTTCTCTAAATTGGTCCGCTGACCCTCGACTCGCCGAGTCGCGTAGTTGACCGCAGCAGTCAAGCCGCTTCTCGCCGCGCGTAGCGATGGTCAAGACCGCCGACCCGAGGAAACCCGACGATCTTGGCGTCCGATGATGGCCTATTCTCCGTCGGACCACCAACAGGCGAATCTCTCAGGCGAGTGTGGACTCGATGTCCGTTGTAATAGTCGACGGAGTCGCGGAGAAGATTATGCAGTCGCCGTTCGTTCATGACGATCACATGATCCAGCATCTCTCGGCGAGCGCTGCCGACCCAGAGTGCTTGCGCGTTCCGGCTTCTGAAGAAGGCCGAAATGCATCGAAAGAGGGTCGTCCCGAATTTGAGCAGATGCCACACAGCGAGGAGCATTCCGCACGGAGTCACCGCTCAGTACGAGACTGATTCTTCGTCCGGATTCGATCTAGCATTCACCGCTAACTGATCGAATGACCCTAGGGAAAAGCTCAATGATCCCGTGGCGGACCGATATTGAGAACCCACTCGCGAAGTTCGGCCGGAACCGGAGTAGAATCGAGTAGACACTGTAAAACCCAACGTATGAATCACGCTCTCCTAGAGACGAGCGCGACCCCCAAATTTCGAAGGAGATCCCCCATGTCGGACGCAACGCTAAAGAGAATCGAGAAGACCCTGAGCACGATCTGCGAGCAGCAGCAGCAGATCTGCGAACGTTTGGTTCACTTGGAAGAGCGAGTTGCCAACCCCGGCGCCGCAACGCGCAAGGAGGCGATGGACTTTCTCGACAAGTTTGGAGCAGGGGAAGCCTTTGGCGAGGAGCTATTCGGAGCGTGGATCGCAGTGAGCGATACCGAATGCCTGAGGGGCGGGCTGCGCACGATCCAGATGCGAGAGGGGATGCATTCGCGCCTGCTGCACGCGCGCCTCAAAGAATTGGGCGGAACGCCCACCTTCGAATACGACAACTCGGTCCGCGAGTCAGCCATGAAGACACTCGGCGGCGTCGAGATGAGCGACGCCGAGAAGCTCTCGACCTTCATGGCCGGGTACGCCGACGTCGACTCCGTTTTGAAGGAGCTCACGGACCTGAGCGCGCGTCTCACCAACGACCTGGAGACGCAATCGCTGCTCCAGACAATCGAACAGGATGAGAGGAGCACGCTGGCATTCCTGCAAGGGGCATGCGAGCAGCTGAACGCGTGACGCAACCGGGGACCGGCCCCTCCGGTCACGTAGTGTGCCGAAAGTCAGCCGAACTAATAAAATGCGCAAATGCAGTAACTCAGGCGAGCTCTGGATCTGTGATTTCGGTCCGTATTCTCGGGCTTGTCTAGCTTGAACTTGGATCGATGAACGCTCTGCCGCTGCAATTTCTGATGCCGATCTTCGCTGGCTGGGTCAACCGACACCCGCAGGACGTGATCGAGTATCTCCAAGAGGAAATGAGATCCTTGAATCCTCGGGCGTCAAGACCGTGAAGCTTCCCGCACGAAGCCCCAATCTGAATGCCCACGCCGAGAGATTCGTTCGCTCGATCCAGTCCGAGTGTCTGGGCCAGATCATGCCATTGGGAGAGTGGCATTTACGCTACGCCGTGAAGCAATACACGGAGCCCGACCCCATCGAGCGAAATCATCAGGGACTCGGGTTCTAACCCGTTTTCACGGACGGGTGCTTCTTCCCTTCTCGAAGTAGATCGGCCTCCGCCTGCTTCTTCTGGTCCAGCAAGAAGTCGAGGTGATCGTAGAGTCACGTCGCTCTGATCTTCGTGCCGGAAGGCAGCTGCTTGAGCCATTCCTCTCGGCGACGAGAACTGTAGACATCGATGCCCGTCACGAGAACGCCACGCGATGGTAGACGCTCTTGATCCGCGCCTGCGTTCGCACAACCTCCGAAACTGACGTCATATGAGTTCGAGAGAACTCTCTCAGACGTATGAACTGACGGGATGCCTTGAAGAGGTATTTTTCGAGGTTGCCCACGCGCAGCTTATCCGCCAAGCCATAGGCATCCCGCTTGTCGCTCTTCGGGCCTCGGCTTGTCGTGATGCCGGCCACCACGAGTTCGTCGACGTGCGGGCTTAGCGTCTCGTAGAGCCAAGCACTCTGAAGACCTTCCTCTATAACCAGATGTTTGTGTCCAGGGATCCTCCGAACCGCTTCGACCAGCGCCTGGCCGTTCGTCTCGACCGGAAAGTCCTTGAGCTTCCGGCCTGTCTCTGAAATCACTGCCAGCGTGCAGCTCGCGGCGTGCAGATCCATCCCGATGTACCGTTCCATCCACTCGCTGCCTATCGGCAGCTCCCTCCCTTTCTCGTTGGGGATTGTTGATTCCACAACTCAAGGATGTCCGATGGGTGCGGGAGGCACCAACCTTCCTGTTCTCCTGGGCCTAGGTTGCGGTTCGCAGACGCCATGGCCCTATGATGCTTATCCCCCCTCGCACAAGGTCTTATCCGCTCGAGGTTTTCGACGAGGATCCATCGAGTCCAAGTCAAGCGATACGCTGCGAAGCTGCCGCCCCCTTCGTGGGTCTTGCGGAGTTGCTCTATGCTCGGCGAGTCAAATCGTCCTCGTCACAGCGTCGTCAGACCCGCTAGGAGAACTCGGCTTCGTGCCCGCTATTCGTCCTCCCTCCCCACCCTTCGCGATCCGGGCGATCAATGCCGTTGGGAGCACCGTCGTGCGTTTGGGCATCCAGCCGATCAAGCTCGAACTGGAGGGTCTGCTACAAGCCGCTCGGGAAAAAACCGGCCTCTCTGACTTCGGCGACGACCACTTTCGCGAAGGGCTCTCGCGCTTGCTCGAGTCTCTGGAGAACGAGGCCGAGCTCAGCATGATGGGTCGTTTCATCGTCCGTGCAGATCTCGGTCACCATCTCGAAATTCGGCTCCAGCTGATGGATTGGATTCGGCGGCACCCAGAGATCGAAGACGAAGAGATTGTGCGGCCGATCGTTATCTGTGGGCAGGGGCGCACGGGCACGACAATTCTGCACGAACTGATGGCACTGGATCCGAGGAACCGCGTGCCACTCACCTGGGAATGCGATGCCCCCTTTCCACCTCCCGAGCGCGCGACCTATCTGAGCGATCCCCGCATTGCGATCGCCGAGGCGAAGTCCGGCCAAGCTGATCGGCTGATCCCGGGATTCAGCAAGATCCACCGCTCGGGCCCCACCCTGCCTCAAGAATGCGTACGGATCACGGGAGGCGAGTTTTCGAGTCTCATTTTTTCGATCCAGTGGCGCGTTCCGAGTTATACGCGCTGGCTGATCAACGAAGCGGACATGTCTTACCCCTACCGCTACCACGGGCAGATGCTCAAATATCTGCAGTGGCGCTGTCCTGGTGAGCGCTGGGTCTTGAAATCCCCGGGGCACCTCTACACGCTGGAAGAACTCGTCACGATCCTGCCCGATGCGCGTTTGGTTCAGACCCATCGAGACCCGCTCAAGATTCTCTCTTCTTTGACGAGTCTCGGGGTGGTACTCCGAAGTATGGCGAGCACATCGATCGATTCGGACGATATCGCCCGCGAGTGGAGCGAGTGGAATTGTGCGGGATACGAAGAGTCCGTCGATTTTCGCGAGAGCGGGAAGCTTCCAACCTCTCAGATTGTGGACATTCAGTTCGACGATTTCATCGCGGACTCGGTGGCTCAGGCGCGCCGCATCTACGAGGCATTCGACATCGAATTTAGCTCTGAGCTCGAGGCCCGTATGCGGGCCTATGTCGATCGGAATCCGAGCGACCGCGACGGAACACACACTCATCGCTTCGAAGATACGGGGCTCGATGCGGGCGAGGAGCGCGCGAAGGTAACGCGTTACCAAGAGTTTTTCGGCGTCCGCTCGGAAATCTGACCCGTGCTTGGTCGATATGTTGGCCGAGTCCCGTTTGCACGGCGGGCTGGGTCCGCCGAAAGTACCCGAAAGACCTCGACCGGATTCGAGATGCTGTTCGCTGCCTGCAAGCTCCCACCGGTCAGGTCGATGCGGTACTGGTTCGTGAGGACGTCGGCGAGAAGCCGACTCCCGTTCGCCGCGTCCCAGATCGTCGCATCGCGCTGATTGTTCAGCAGGTCGAGCAGGATGGCACGCGCAAACCCTCGAAGGCGAAATCGTGGTTGGAGCCGGGACGCCGACGAGATCGCAAATGCCATCGTGGCGTATTCTCGGATGCTGTTCTCGGCGGATGCGGGCGATGCGGCCTCGATGCGCTTCCCCGAAAGATCAGGTGGACGCCCAACAGCATCTGTGTGTATGGTCTAGACGATCCCTCGCCGCGGTGAGGCGTGCCTATTTCAATCTTCTTTCGATCTTGCCCAGGAGGTTCGCATGGCCGATTTCGATGTCGTGATACGGGACGGAATGATCTTTGATGGGACTGGTGGGGCTCGCTACCGAGCAGACCTGGGAATCAAGGACGGGATCATCACTGAGATTGGACGTATCCCAGCGTCTCGCGGCGGCCGCCAGATCGATGCGAAAGGACTCAACGTCGCACCCGGCTTCGTCGACACCCACACCCACTACGACGCCCAACTCTTCTGGGATCCCTACTGCTCTCTATCGGGCTGGCACGGCGTGACAAGTGTCGTGATCGGAAATTGCGGATTCGGATTTGCACCGATCGCTCCGGATTTTCGAGACCGAGCGATGCTGACGATGACCCGAGTCGAAGCGATTCCCTACGCCGCGATGAAGGCGGGACTTCCCTGGGACTGGGAAACGTTTCCCGAGTTTCTCGACAGTGTCGAGCGAACCAACAAGGCCGTCAATGTCGTTCCGTGCGTACCGATTGCTCCGATCATGATCGCCGCCATGGGTTTCGAACGAGCCCGATCAGGCGTGCTGCCCACGGACGAAGAGCACGAGAAAATGAAAGGCTTGCTTCGCGATGCGATGAACGCGGGCGGAATCGGCTGGTCGGCACAGGTGCTCCCGCCAGACGGACCGGCTCCGGTCCAACGCGACTACGACGGGGGCCCGATGGTCACCGACGTCATGCATATCGAGACGGCCGAGGCGCTCGCCGAGGTGCTGGTCGAGCGCAACGACGGAAGCATCCAACTCACGGTCGGCCTCGGGGACGACAGTCCGATCTCGACATTCGAATTCTACGAACGCCTGGCCGAGATGACGGGACGCACGGTGATCTTCAATGTCGTCCAGGGGAACTCGAGCAATCCGGGCCAACACACGCAGTCGATGGAATGGTTGGCCGACTGTCGGGCGCGTGGCCTCAAGATCGTCGGTCAGAGTCTGACCACGCGTGCGGGATTCACTTTCACGCTCGACGAGTGGAACCTCTACGATGAACACGAAGCGTGGATGGACATCACCATGGGCAACGTCGAGGAGCGCCTCGAGAAAATGGCCGATCCGGAGCGCCGCGCCGCCCTGCGTGACCTCGTACCGATCGCCACGACGGTTCCGGTGGAGAGCGTGATGATCGCCGAGGTTCGCTCGGCGAAGCTCAAGCAATACGAGGGCCTTACGTGCGGCGAGGCCGCCAAGAAGATGGGTGTCCCGAGCGCCGTGGACGCGATGCTCGATATCGCCGTCCAGGACCGACTCCAGACTACGTTCTACGGCGAGTCTCTCAACAACGACCTCGACGTTCTGCGCGACATCCTGGCCGATCCCTTCCTGATGCCCGGTGTGTCCGATGGCGGCGCGCACACGAAGTTCATCACCGTAGGCCGCTATCCGACCGAATTTCTCGCCGAGCTCGTACGCGACAACCAAATGTGCACCCTCGAACACGCTCACTACCGCTTGTCGGCCCTGCCCGCACGAACGGTCGGCCTCAAGAACCGCGGCACCCTCGAAGAGGGCAAGGCGGCCGATATCGTCGTCTACGACATGGACAGGCTCGCCGTCGGGCCGATGGAGGTCGCCTTCGATTTTCCCGGCGACGAATGGCGAAGGGTCCAACGAGCCGAGGGCTATTGCTACGTTCTCGTGAACGGCGAAGTCACCATCGAGGACGACAAGGAGACGCACAACTACTCGGGTCGTTTGCTGCGCAATTGATGGCGACCTCACCCGGGTGGTTCGTTTCGGAGAGGATCGATCGTGGCTCGTCCACTTGGTTCGCTCGGCGGGAGTTCGACCCTCAAGCGAAGCAACGAAGGTGTTTGTGAACCGGTCGAGTGTGTCCGCGAGGACGTCACGTCGCGAAAGGCCCCAAGGACAGAAATGACGACGACCAGAGCTCCGCTCACGACTCGAGTTTTCAACGACCTCATCGATGCCCTGAGCGAGATCCGCGACGGTTACGTGAACGACTCCAAACGATTCGACGACCCCCTCGATGTCGTCGAGGGCTACCGCTACGTCGGCCAGCTCCTGAGTGCGGCCTCGGAGCTCTTCTCCGAGGCGGACCCGGAGCGACCTCGGCTGGCCTCGATCGTTTCGCCGGCTCGCAAGATCCAGGGCGACAACCCGGATGCCATCTACCACTTTGCGCGTATTCGCGGCGACCGCGCCTATCGCGTGTGGGGCACCCTCGGGCAGGAGTGTTACACCTCGTTCACCGTGCACGGGCGATCTCCGGACGGCGCGCTCGCGGGGCCACTGCTCGGCGACATCAACTCGCGCGACTTCGACGTCAGCCACGACGGCCGCTACGAACTCGTGTTCAGCGCCGAGAAGCAGCCGGGCAACTGGATCGAGCTCCATCCCGAGGCCCACTCGATCATCGTTCGTAGCTACTATCAGCTCGAAACCTCCGCACAGAACAATGCGGATGTGGCCGTGCGAATCGATATCGAGTGTCTCGACGACGTCGGTCCCCCGGAGCCGCTCGCGGATGCCGTCTTTGCGGAGCGCATGACTGAGGGCCTGGCCTTTCTTCGCCAAGCGACGCTCGGGCAGGGGCTTCCCGGTACCACGTCGACGGCGCCGTTCGCCTCGGACATCCCCAACGACGTGGCCAAACCGTTCAGCTTCCGCGACAGCGGTCTGCCTGTTCCGGGTGCCGCCGACATCCACTATTCGATGGGCCGTTGGGATCTCGCACCGGACGAAGCACTGGTGATGACGGGCGAACTGCCCGATGGAGTCTTCGCCAACGTGATGCTGTGGAACAAGCACATGCAGACGCTCGAGTACCGAAACCGAACCTCGTCGATCAACGCCGCCCAGCTCGAACTGGAGGAAGACGGCAGCTATCGCATCGTCATCTCGGCGCGCGATCCGGGAGTCCCCAATTGGCTCGATACAGAAGGCCACCCGATGGGGACGATCTTCTGGAGATTCCTGCTGCCCGACGCCGACCCGCCAAAGCCCGAATGCGTGGTCATCGCGGTCGCTGATGTCGCCCGGGCCTAGCTCGCTCCAAGCCTCCCATACGATTCGTGGCGACGCGCACCGCGGGCCGCGCGCCCGTCCACCGCGCGCAGCCTTCCCAGACAGACGCTGAATCCGATCAGGACGAAGAAGAGCATGAGCTCCTCGATCACGATGACGAGCGCGAGAAAGGTCACTTCCTCGGGCGGCGCATCGACCACGACCTCGGAGCCCCTAACGGGGCCATTACGCCTCGTCCGAAGTCTACTTGTCAAAGGAGTACCTGGCGGTGGTGTGAAAAGGACAGCTTGTTTTGCCGATCCGCGGAGGGGCTGCCCGATCTCACCGGCTCGAGCACTCCGTAAACGACCGAGATCCTGGGCAAGCTCTATCCCGATCGAAGTGCCTACCTCGCGCGCTCCGAGTCGGCGGTCCGCGCCGGCGTCGATCGAGGCTTCCTGCTCCCGCGAGACGCCGAGCGTCTCGGCGCCGAAGCGGCCATACGTCGCTCGAATAGCGAGCGGTGCGGCAGTGACGGAGGCCTCACCTGGCCGGACGTCGGCTCGCTATCGCCCTGCCGGGTCCGAAAAGTATCGACCGGGTGTGTGACCGAGGTTGCGGCGAAACATCGCAACAAAAGCACTGGTGCTGCCGTAGCCTAGAGAGAGCGCAATGTCGGTGACGCTGCGCCCACCGGCCAGCCACTCCAACGCCCGCAGCAGCCGTAGCTGCTGACGCCAGCGACCAAAGGTCAGGCCAGTCTCGCGTCGGAAAAGGCGCGCCAAGGTGCGGGGACTGGCCGCGACCGCCCGGGACCACTGTTCGAGGTCTCGCCCGTCCGCGGGATCGCGACCGAGGGCGGTTGCGATCGTCAGCAGACGCGGGTCGCGCGGTTGTGGCAGGTGCAAGGGCGCCACCTGCATGGCGCGGATCTCATCCAACAGCACCGACACCAACCTCTCCTCGGGCCCTCCGAGTGGATATAGCTGGGGCAAGTCGACACCGGACAGGATCAACTCCCGGAGCAGCGTGCCGACGTTCAGCACACAGCAATGAGTCGGTAGCTCCCGGGCCGCCAGGGCGTCGAGATACAGGGTGCGCATCTCGACGTTCCCGGACATGCGAATCTCGTGCTCGGTCCTGGCGGGGACCCAGACCGCGTGCTGAGGGGGCACCACCCAGGTGCCCTCCGCCGTGGACACCGTCATCACCCCGGCCCGGGCGTAGACGACCTGGCTCTTGGCGTGTCGATGTCGCGGAATCTCGTAGCCGGAGGCGTAGTCCCAGGAAAGCCCGGTGATCGGGCGGGGGACGGCGTCTGGATCCATCACCCGGGGCCGATTTGAAGCAGCGCTCAGAGGGCTCATAGAATCGAGGAGAATCACGAAAAAGGGGACCGCATGAACCGCTTCCATCTTCACTTTTGCCGATCGGATCTTTGGCGCCGCAATCTCCAGGGGGGGCTCATGCCCTGGGCGCTGGGGGGGCTCGATCTCGGGGACGACCTGCTCGAGATCGGTCCGGGTCCGGGTCTCGGCACCGCGGCGTTGCGCGAGCGCTGCGAACGTCTCACCTCGATCGAAGTGGATGCGCAGCTTGCAGATTCGCTCGCCGAACGGATGCAAGGCACAAACGTGTCCGTGATACACGCCGATGCAACGGACATGCCCTTCGAGGACGACTCCTTCTCCGGCGCGGTCGCGTTCACCATGTTTCACCATGTGCCGTCGATGGATCTGCAGGACAAGCTGTTCGCAGAAGCACATCGCGTGCTTCGGCCCGGGGCGTTCTTCGCCGGATCCGACAGTGTAGGGAGTCCGGCTTTCGCGTTGATCCATTTGTTCGACACACTCGTGCCGGTCGACCCGGATACCCTTGCTGGGCGGCTAGAGGCGGTCGGGTTCAGAGAAATCTCCGTGCAAAGGGCCGGGGGCAGCTTTAGCTTCCGCGCGCGACGTTTGAATTAGCCGAACCGCGGGCGCTTGAGACATCACTGCTGTCAGCGCGGCCGATGGCAGGGAGGGGGAGATGCAAGAACTGTTGGCTTCGTCGTCGCCGACGTGACCAAGGCCGCCGGCGAGCTCGAGGCAATGGGAGTGGTGTGTGGCTAAGCTCGCGCCATGAACAGGCGTGTCGTGATTGTGGGAGGGGGTTTCGCGGGGCTCAATGCCGCGAAGGGTCTCGCGAACGCGCGCGACATCGATGTCACCTTGCTCGACGAACGCAACCACCACCTGTTCCAGCCCCTGCTATACCAGGTTGCGACCGCGGCGCTGAGTCCCGCCGAGATCGCGGCGCCGATCCGCAGCATCTTGTCCCGGGCACGCAACATCACCGTCCTGCGAGAGCGCGTGATCGACGTCGACCTCACGCGCAGGGTCGTGTTCAGTGATTCGGGCGAGCACGCCTACGACTATCTGGTTCTGGCCTGCGGTTCCAAGCACGCGTACTTCGGCAATGAAGCGTGGGAGATGCACGCACCCGGGCTCAAGACTTTGGAGCAGGCCACCGAGATCCGCAGACGCATCCTCTCGGCATTCGAGGAAGCGGAAAAGGAAACCAAGCCCGAAGCCAAGCGCGCGCTGTTGAGCTTCGTGGTCGTCGGCGGAGGACCGACTGGGGTCGAACTCGCCGGAGCCATCGGCGAGATGAGTCGTCATACCTTGGCGCGAGACTTCCGGCAGATCGACCCGACGTTGGCGCGCGTTATCTTGATCGAAGCGGGCGCGCGGATCCTTCCGACCTTCCACGAGCAGTTGTCCAGTCGCGCGGCTCGAGACCTCGAGAGTCTCGGGGTACAGATCTGGACCGATAGCCCCGTCACGCACATCGATGCCCTGGGTCTCGATATCGGTCGTGAACGCCTGGCTTGCCGCACTGTCATGTGGGCGGCGGGGGTGCGGGCCTCGTCGCTGGGCAAGCGGCTAGGCGGCGAACTCGACCGCCAGGGGCGTGTGGCGGTTGGTGCCGATCTCAGTCTCGCGGGACATCCCGAGGTCTACATCGCGGGTGATCAGGCGCACGTCATCGGTCCAAACGGCAAGCCGCTACCCGGCATGGCTCCCGCGGCCCTGCAACAGGGCCGCTACCTGGCCCGGCGCATTCGCAAGCTGGCGGGTGGCGGGAGCTATCCCGATTTTCGCTTTAGAGACAAAGGGCAGATGGCCACGATCGGGCGGCGCCGCGCGATTCTCGAGTCGGGGGCGATCAAGATCGCGGGTTTTACCGCGTGGATGTCGTGGCTGGTCATTCATATCTACTACTTGGCCGGCTTCAAGAACCGCCTCTTCGTGGTGCTTCAGTGGACCTGGTCGTATCTCACCTACCGTCGCGGTGCCCGACTGATGATCGGCAAGGAATGGCAGTTTTATTCCACTGACTCCGCTGATCAAGCTGACTCCCTGGATGAATAGAGCTGCGGCGTCTCATGACATTCTGGACTCAGGGCGTTGCAGTTGCAACTTCTTGAAAGTATGGGGCATTTCCCAGCCGTCCCAACCTCCCGCAAGCATCTGCCGACAATGTCCAGATGGAAGCTCGCCGCTCTCGACAGACCAACGACCACCGAATCCAGCAGGCGATCTGCGAATCTGGAGACCGCAATCTCTTCCCAGAACTGAACATCCCCCGCTCGACCATTCGAAGTTGGATTCCTAGCGGCCCGACTCACGTCGTCTCCTGTGACCTTGCCGACGACGATCGTGGTGAGCTCGTCACCGAGATCGAAAGGTTGCGGCGTTGAACGGCTCTGCTCGGAGCGGTCGTCAGCCTCCTGATCGCGTTGTTTCGGGCCTCGAAGGTACAGCATGATTACGAGCGACTTCCCGAAGGCGATGCCAAGAGGATTCTTCTGCGAGCGAGCGAACGCGCAGGAAAGGTTCTGCCACTGAACGCGGCACTTCGGATCGTGCGTCTCTCTTCTTCGCGCGACCACAGCGGGTGGCGGTCCGAGGCTGGATGCGACCTGGATGATCAGTCGAGCTCCCCACGAGTCGTGCCCAATTCCAGGGGCAGGCTCCCGACGAGGTCTTCTTCGGCATCGGCGATGAAGTCCCCAAGAGGCTTGCCAAAGCACGCGAGTCGGCTCGCGGGAAACGAATGAAGGAAAATCGAGCTGTGGGATGCGGCGTATGCGTCGGAGAGACGACTTCGCGGGCGTCGCTATTGCAACGCCCGCGCTCCGGAATGTCATGAGACGCAGCAGGGCTACGACGCCCGTCCATCCACAGTAGCCGGATGAAATCGACGCCGATCCTCGGAAGCGGTCTGTCCGTTATTCGGGACTAGCGGCGCTCCAGCACGACGACCGGAATTTCGCGCTCGGTCTTCGTCTCGTAGCGCGCGAAGGGTGGATTGTACTCGACGAGCACCGGCCATAGCCGCTTCCGCTCGACGGAGTCCGCAAGCCTTGCGTGAATCGGAACGCGATCCCGCATCACCTGGATCTCAGCCGACGGAGAGGCCAGCAAATTGAGCCACCAATGGGGGTCACGTGGACCTCCGTTATTCGATCCTACGATGACGAAGCGATCTTCGTCGCGAAGAAAGGGAAGGGGGCTCGTGCGAGCCTCACCGGAAACCCTGCCCGTCGTCGTGAGCAGGAGTACCTCGAGTCCCAAGAGCTTCCCGCCGAGAATTCCACCGGTCGCTCGGTAGCTCGCGCAATGCAACTTTCCAAACCATTGCCAGCCGGCCATGAATTCCAATCCTTCGGGATGCGAAACTAGGTCTGATCTGCGGATAGGCAAAACAGGCTGCCCTTTTCACTCCACGTTGGTGCATGATTCGCACACCCATCTTACGATCGTGGCGGACCGTGACCACCTCAACATCAACGATTACCGTGATGAGCGCGATAACCTTGTCCTGTAGCGGCTCTCGACGGGAGAGGAGTTGGCCTATGTCCACCTGACCGCCACGCAGCCGACGATCGGCGGCATCATCCCGGGCATGCACGACGATGTGTACCTGGTCAGCAACGCGGCCTTGGACGCCATCCCCGGTGAGGCGACAGGCCTCATCAGTCGCATGTATATCAAACCGGAAGCCTCGCAATAATTCACGAAAGGCGTTCAGACCCAGTAATCGCCCCGACCTCTCAACTGGTTTTTCGTAAACATCGCCGTAGATGTCGTCGCCCTCGACGATGATGTCACCGATGGTGAGGCCGAGCCCCTTAGCGAAAGGGGCGTAGGGATTACAGAGTAGGCCGGGGCAGTCACTCACCCCGATCGCCGCAGCGAACCAATAGCTCGGAACGAATCGAAGGACTCGCCCTTGGGCGGAGTCCCTCGCGCGTAGCTTCACACTCTTCGGAGCTGTTCGCTCACACCCTCATATGTCCTCTTGGTTTGATGTTGCATCCGGCGTTTGCGCCTGGCGATTTTCTTTACGTAGTGGCCGCCAGAGTTCGCCAGCCGTAAAGCACTCCCATCCCCAGCGCAACCAGCGCAGCAGCGCCTGTGCTAGCCACAGCGCCCAAGCCAGCATGGCAAGTCGATAAACGAGCACGGGCACACTGAACAGCCAAGCCTGGGCGGGAATTCCGGCCGTGCGGTCTTGATACCAACGCAATAGGCGAGCAGTGGAACCATTGCCCGCGATCTGCATCTCCGGGCTACCGAGTAGACCGCGTTGGATCGAAAAGATCAGTACTACCAACGCGGCGACACTGAGACCAACGAGAATGATCTGCATCAGGTTGAACCAGCGACCCGGCACTGTGGTTCCGCGCTCGCCCCGGGAGCCGAGAGCGAGCAGCCAGATTACGACAATGGCCGCGGCGGCGATCGGAACCTGAGTGA
>SMVB01378786.1_pt1 | contig 24097 bp, 17 predicted proteins | sample 2456461 | NCBI WGS metagenome assembly SMVB01 (sample SAMN11095934, study PRJNA526329) | marine sediment metagenome | biome: Marine sediment; feature: Surficial sediment; material: Deep marine sediment; isolation source: Hadal surficial sediment | place: Pacific Ocean | collected 2014-05 | depth...
GAATCGGGTTTGGACGGTGAGCATATCGGGAGCATCGAAATTGAGGCGGAGTACAGCCTGGTCGATCTCCCGTCAGGAATGCCGAAAGACATATTTAAGGACCTGAAGAAAGTCCGGATTTGCGGTCAGGCGATGAATATTTCATTGCACGGGGAAGCCAAAGCTCCGCGAAAAAGAAAAGGCAAGCCGAAGCCTGCGTCACGGAATAAGAAACCAAGGAGGCGGAGCAAGTAGGGTCCCGCGGAGTGAGTTCGAATACGCGGGTACGTCCGACAGTCTGACTGCAAATTCAGAGGTCTCGATAAGACCTATTGTTATAATCACAGGTCTAATAGTACAATAATTCGAAACGAGCCCGCTTAATGACGCGCGAGGGTCAAGAACAATAATGACGGAAGCATCGGATCGCAAAGGTCCATTAACCGATATACGTTTGGTTGAGCTCGGCCAACTGATTGCGGGGCCGTTTTGCGGCCAGCTCATGGCGGATATGGGCGCCGACGTGATCAAGGTGGAGCCTCCCGGTCAGGGGGACCCGATGCGTGAATGGGGGCGCGGTGAATTTCCGATGTGGTGGCAAATCTGCGCACGCAACAAGCGTGTGGTCACGGCGAACCTGCGTGAAGCCGAGGGTCAGGAGCTCGTTCGAAAACTAATCTCGAAAGCCGATATGGTATTGGAGAACTTCCGGCCAGGCACGCTGGAGCGCTGGGGCCTCAGCTATGAGGAGCTCTCCAGGGACAATCCCGGCTTGATCATGATTCGCGTTTCCGGCTACGGTCAGACCGGACCCTACGCGAGTCGTGCAGGTTACGCTTCAGTGGGTGAGGCGATGGGTGGCATGCGCTACTTGTGCGGCGACCCGGATCGCCAGCCAAGCCGCACCGGCCTGTCTATCGGTGATTCACTCGCGGCGACCTATGCCTGCATGGGTGCGTTGGCAGCATTGCATCACCGAGAAAAAACCGGCGAGGGTCAGGTCATTGACGCGTCAATTTTTGAGTCGGTGCTCACCGTCATGGAAGCAACAATTCCCGAATACACGGTTGGCAACTATATACGCGAAAGATCAGGACCGACCCTGCCGAACGTCGCTCCATCTAATATTTATGAGTGTAAAGATGGCCCTTTCCTGATCGCCGCGAACCAGGACACGGTGTTTCGGCGACTGTGTGCCGTAATCGGCAAACCCGAGCTGGCCGACGACGAGCGTTTTAGCAAGCACACCGCGCGCGGCATAAACATGCAGGAGCTCGACGACATCATCGGCCAGTGGACCAAGACCAGGGCTGTTGCTGAAGTGGATGAACTCATGCAGGCGGCGGGCGTGCCAGCGGGCCGCATTTTTCGAGCACCGGAAATGCTGGATGATCCGCAATACAAGGCGCGCGAAGCGATTATTGATACGCCCACGGATGAGTGGCCGAACCTCAAGATGCAAAATGTATTTCCAAAGATGTCCAAGACTCAGGGCGAAGTCCGGTGGACGGGCGTAATGACTTTGGGTGCACACAATGAAGAAATTTATGGAGAGTTGCTCGGATTGAGCAGTCAGGAACTGAAAGAATTATCAGAAAAGTCGATTATTTAGGGGAAGACATATGACGTTTCGTCTCGGAGTTGATGTGGGTGGCACTTTCACCGACCTGTTATTGGTCGATGAATCGTCGGGGCAGACCTTCATGGCAAAGGTTCTGTCTACGCCGGAAGATTCATCGATAGGCGTACTTAATGGTATCGAACGCATTTGCGAAGAGTCGAATATCGATACGAAACAAGTCAAACAGGTTATGCACGGGACCACTGTCGCGACCAACGCCGTATTGACACGCAAGGGCGCCAAGGTCGGGCTAATTACGACGAAGGGCTATCGGCAAGTGTTGCAGGTCGCTCGCTCATTCTGCCCGGGCGGACTGGGCGGTTGGGTCAGTTACATGAAGGCGCCGCTGCTGGCACCGTTGGAATTAACAATCGAAGCGGACGAGCGCCTCGCCGCCGACGGCAGCGTCGTCAAACCGCTTGACGTCAAGGCATTGCGCCGTGACCTCAAAGTTCTTGCGGACACGGGCGAAGTGGAAGCGCTTACGATTTGCCTGATGAATTCCTACGTTAGTGGTAAACACGAAGAGCAAGTGCGTGATGTCGCGCAGGAATTTTTCGGCGATATTCCTATCTCGATCAGCAGTGAGGTCGTTCCCGAGATGCAGGAGTATGAGCGCACTGAAACGACCGTCGTCAATTCGTACGTACGGCCACAAGTATCCAAGTACGTACAGAATATGCAGACGTCTCTGGAGGAGCGGCTGCACAAGGACGTTAATCTTGCGATTTTGCGATCCGATGGCGGCCTTGCATCGGCGCGCGCATCGGGAGAGTCGCCGGTCAATCTGCTGCTGTCCGGCCCGGCAGGTGGTGTCGCGGGGGCCATGTACTTTTGTAAGCGCGGCGGCTTCGAGGACATCCTGACGTTTGATATGGGCGGTACCTCAACGGATGTTGCACTGATACAGAATGGTCAGGCGCGCATTCGTCGCGAAACACGCGTCGGTGACATCACAGTTCGCGCGCCATCGGTTGACGTACGAACGATTGGCGCAGGCGGTGGTTCGATAGCCTTCTCTCCGGAACTGACCAAAGCATTGCGCGTCGGCCCGGACTCGGCCGGCGCGGATCCGGGCCCGGCCGCATATATGAAGGGAGGTGACAAGCCGACCGTATGTGACGCTAACGTAGTGCTCGGATACCTGCCTTCCGATGTCAAGCTGGGTGGCGCTCTGAAAATCAATCGAGACGCCGCTGTTACGGCGGTGCAGACCGTGGCCGACGCGATGAATATCGAACTCATGGTTGCCGCGGAGGGCATCATAAAAATTGTTAACGAGTCGATGCTCGGTGCGTTGCGGCTCGTGTCGGTCGAACAAGGGTACGATCCACGCGATTTCGCATTGGTTGGTTTTGGCGGTGCAGGGCCACTGCACGCTAACGCACTTGGTATCCTGACCGGTTCCTGGCCGGTTATTGTGCCGCCGGGCCCTGGTGTTCTGTGCGCGTACGGCGAGGCAACCACGCAGATACGAGATGAGGCATCGCAAACCTATGTGGTGCGTGTCGACGAACTAACGACCAAAGAGTTCGTCGAGCAGCTGCAAATTCTCCGTGTGCGGGCGAGTGAATCGTTCGAGGCAGACGGCATTTCGGCCGCCAGCCAGGAAGTGAGCTACCAGGCGGATATTCGCTACGCCGGTCAGGCCTTCCAGTTGTCCCTTGGTGTAACGATCGATGAGATAGAGGCAAAGGGACTTTCGATGCTGACGGATGAGTTCGATCGTCAGCACGAACAACTGTTCACGTTTGCGCATGGCAAAGATCACGAGATCGTAATAATTCGCGCCATCGTCAAAGAGACGAGCAGCCTGACTGCCGAGCTCAAGGAGGTCAGTAGTAAAAAGACCAAGCCCAAGGACGCGAAGCTCCACGACACCAAGTTTTATTATGAGCAGGAATGGCACGATGCTGTGATTTACGATCGCGGCAAGCTTGGCGTCGGCACCGTGATAGCCGGACCGGCAATCATCGTCGAGATGGACTCGACGACGCTGATCCTGCCCGGACATGCCGCCATTGTCGACGAAGTCGGCAATCTTCTGATTAACCCGGCTTAAGTGAGGAGTTCATCATGACAGCAAAAATAATCGAAACTAACTCCACGCCGTTCAAAATAGTCGACGTTGACACGGTAACGGTAGATATCATCGAAAACGCGCTCAAGAACGTGCGCGTCGAAATGGACGCGGTGCTATTCCGCACGGCGATGAGCCCGGGAATTCGCGAGCAGGGCGACTGCTTCCCGATGGTTGCAAATCGCGACGGCAAAATGGTCGTCGGTCAGTTTGGCTCATTCATCGGCGGGTTCATGGACGCCTACGATGGTGAGATCGAAGAGGGCGACATCATTCTGACGAATGATCCGTACATGTGTAATGCCGCGGTGTCTCACTTACCGGACTGGATCGTACTCGTGCCGATTTTTAAGGACGGCAGACACATGGCGTGGTCTGCGATGTTCGGCCATATGTCCGATAACGGTGGCATGGTGCCCGGATCGATCCCGATTGGAGCGGAAACGATTTATCAGGAAGGCATCCGAATTCCGCCGACCAAGCTTTATAAGAAAGGCGAACTGCAATCCGATTTGCTGGAGTTGATCCTGCACAACGTGCGTACGACCGAGTGGAACCGCTTTGACCTGAATGCGTTGGTCGCAGCGTGTCGCACGGCCGGCAAGCGTTGTGTTGAGATTGCCGAGCGATTCGGTGACGACACGTTCTATACGACCATGCAGATCATGCTTGATCGAAACCTCGAAGCGATGCGCGCGATCATTAACATGATCGTTCCCGAAGAGCCGCAGTACTTTGAGGATTATGTGTGTGACGACGGTGTAGGCAAAGGACCGTACAAGATCGCCTGCAAGCTCTGGCGAGAGGGTGATGTCGCGATCTTCGACTTCGAAGGCACTGATCCACAAGCTAAGAGCTCGATCAATTTCTATCTCAGCGAAGACATGTTCAAGATGTTCTTCGGGTCATTTACGATCAACCTGTTCGACCCGCATATTCTCTTTAATGATGGCTTCTATGAGCTCGTCGATGTGCGCATACCGGAAGGCAGTCTTCTGAAGCCGAAGTTTCCGGCGGCACTTTCTGGTCGGACGCATGCATTGGGACGGATATTCGATGTCATGGGCGGAGTGCTGGGTCAGGGTGCGCCGGATGCGATGAACGCAGCCGGATTTTCCGACAGCCCCCACCTGTTCTTCTCCGGCTACGACAAAAAGGGCGAGTGGTTCCAGTTATTCCAGATCGGGTTTGGCGGTATTCCTGGCCGGCCGATCGGTGACGGTCCCGATGGACATTCGTTGTGGCCCGGTTTTACGAATGTGCCGAACGAATTTATCGAAGCCTACTTCCCGCTGCGCATCAATAAGTACGAACCCATCGCCGATTCGGGCGGTGCCGGACTGCATAGAGGCGGTAATGGTCTTTCAGTAGCCTATGAGTTTCTCGTTGACGGACAGGTTGGCATTCATGACGATCGCTGGCTGACCTATCCATGGGGCGTGCGCGGTGGTGATCCTGGCATGCGCTCGACGAAGCGACTGGTCCGTGCTGATGGCAGTGAGGAGTGGTTGCCGGCCAAGTGCGATGGCGTCGACGTCAAGGAGGGCGACACGCTTTATTTCAACACCTGGGGCGGCGGTGGCTGGGGCGATCCGACGGAACGTGACGCGGAGCTTGTGAGAACAGACGTTAGACGTGGTCTTGTGTCACGTGATGGCGCGCGGCGCTATGGCGTCGTTATCGATGACACTGGCAATATCGATGCGGCGGCGACGGAAAAGCTGCGCGATAAAATGCGCGGCGACCGCGGGGAGACGGGGCTGTTTAGCTTCGGCGGCACGATCGAAGAGATCAAGGCGCGGTCGCTTGAAGAGACGCACCTGCCGGCGCCGGAGTCTCCACATGCCTGAGCTAGAGAAGACGTCATGATTGACCTCCTGAGTTCGCTGAAGTCCGAGTGGTGCCTGGCGCGGCATAGCTCTATCGACCGAGTGCCGTTGTATCACCAGCTGTACTCAGTGCTGAAGGGAGCGATCCTCGATGGCACGATTCCCTATGACGCGCGGATGCCCACCGAAAAACAGCTCGTGAATACATTTCAGGTGTCGCGCATCACAGCAAAGCGCGCCATGGACGAACTCGCCGCAGAGAAGCTCGTAGCCCGGTTTCGCGGCAAGGGCTCCCACGTTACGCATCACTACACGCCGAAACCGGTGCGGGCGCCGCTTGTTGGAATGCTTGAGAACTTTATCGAAATGGGCAAGCACAATATTGTACGGGCGCTTACGGCTGAGATCGTCGTGCCGCCGGCCGATATCAGGAAAATACTGGGACTGGCCGACGAAGACGTCGTCCATAAGGTCGTTCGAGTGAACAGCAACGAGGACGGCGAGCCGTATGCCTATTATCTGAGCTGGACTGTTGGAATTACGAAGAGCTACACGAAACATAAACTGGAAAACGAAACGAGACTGAATCTGCTTCTTGAAAATAATATTAAGCTCATCAAAGTGGAACAGGTATTGAGTGCCGAGAACGCATCGAGGCCGGTCGCCGAAGAACTCGACATCGAGCCCGGTAGTGCGTTGTTGTCCATTCGGCGGCTTGGCTACGTCGAAAGCGGGGAGGTCGTTGATGTTCTGGACGGCTTATACAACCCCAAGCGCTTCCAGTACGCGATGGTATCGAGCCTTGAATAAGCGTTAGTGCAAGCGGGGTTGTCTTGTCTATTTGTCTTAAAAGAACTAAAGTTATATCAAAGGTGCAAATCACTTTTTATCAACCGGGGGGTTATACAATGAATAAGATCACCAGACCCATTCTGGCCGTTATTGCTTTTTCAATGCTGCCGTTCGCAACGAGCAACGCGCAGCAGGACGGGGCATTAGCGATTGAGGAAATCGTCGTTACGGCACGTAAACGCGAAGAGAGTCTTCAGGAAGTGCCTATCGCGATTACAGTGTTCACGGAACAGATGATTGAACGCGCCGGCATCGAGCGACCCGCCGACTTTATCTCCTTAATGCCAAACGTCACGATCGTTGACACGGCAAATGTGGGTGACACCCAAGTCAGCATTCGCGGTATCGTGTCGACACGCGACGCCGAATCAACCTTTGCGTATGTCGTTGACGGCATCCTCAGCACGAATCCAAACAGCTTCAACGAAGAACTCGTCGATGTGCGCCAAATAGAAGTCCTCAAGGGCCCGCAAGGCGCGCTCTATGGTCGAAATGCTGTGGCGGGTGCCATTCTGGTTACGACCAAAGAACCTGGTGACGAATTTTCCGGCCGGATCAAAGTAGGCGGTGGCAGCGATGGCCTGTCGAAGGTCTCGCTGCGAATGAGTGGCCCTCTCGGCGACACGGTCCGAGCTAGCCTGGCCGTCAGCAATCGCCAATTCGACGGTGTTTATTCCAATATTTACGAGAATGCAGGCTCCGGCGTTGACTATCTGGAAGATACTACCGTACGCGGACGCATAATTATTGAGCCCAATGACCGGCTGACATTGGATGTGCGCGCCGGTTTTTCGGAGGTCGAGGGTGGCGCAATCAACTTTAACGCGGTTTTCGCGATACCGGCGTTCAATGCAATTGGGACGAATTTCTTTGCGGATGTCAATGATCACGACTTCACTTTCGCCTTTAACGTTCCCGGTGAGAACAAGCAGGAAACCGCAGAGTTCGCCGTCAAAGGCGACTATGAAACAGATAACGGCGACTGGACCTTTATTGCCTCGTTCAATGATCTTGAGGAGTACCTATTGTCCGATGGGACGAGCGCGACGTTTTACGGTTATGAACTGACCCTGGCATGTCAGGACGATCGGGAAACCTTGAACAGCTTTACAAGGACGGACCTTTTCGGTGGCGTCTTGGACCCGTTTCTCGTGCTGCCGCCGCCGGACTTGGGTGGTGCCGACTTCCAGGGAATCTACGGTCCATACACTCCGACGTCCTGTGATGGTTACCAGTACCAGGAACGCAACCAGAAGGACACCAGCGTCGAGATACGCTTCACTTCGCCGCAGGATCGGTCGTTGCGCTGGATTGCCGGTCTGTATGCCACGGAAATTGACCGCGAAGTCGTTGTCGCGTACGGCGCGGATACGGGCGCAGGCTTTCTGCGGCAGCCGTATATTGACCCCACGGGCCCGAATCCGACCGACTTGCTGTTCTGGGACGACTTCGATACCAGCGTGATTGCGGCATTTGGTGAGGTGAGCTTCGACGTCGGCGATTCGAGCGAGATATCGTTGGCATTGCGCTGGGACCAGGAAGATCGCAAGGTCAGGAACAAGGTGCCAAATGTCGCTTCGTCAGGATTGAACGGCAATGCGCAGGGCCCAATCAACCCGGCGTTTATTGCGAATCCGGGCGGCATTCCTGATCGATCACGTACTTTTGATCAAGTCCAGCCGAAAGTGTCGTGGCGTTGGGCTGCGAATGAATCGGTCAATGTGTATGCGAGCTGGGGTATAGGTTTTCGCAGCGGTGGCTTCAACTCCATCGGTAGCGAGGACTTGCTGAACTTTTGGTTTAACAGCGGGTTTGGCGGCGCGGGCGAAGTGGTTCAGGCCGGCCTTACGATCAAGGACGAATACGACAAAGAAGTATCCAGTAGCTTTGAGTTGGGCGTGAAGACCGATTTGCTCGATCATCGCCTTCGACTGAACGTCGCGATATTCGATACAAAGGTCGATGATAATCAGTTCTTCGAGTTTTTTGCAGGACCATTCGGTCTGTTGCGGGTTGTGACCACGATCGAGGAAATAACGATCAGCGGATTCGAAGCGGACTTCAACTTTTTGGCAAACGAAAACGTCTCGATATTCGGTGGTATTGGCTTCCTTGACTCAGAAATTAAGAAGAACGTGAATCGCCCGCTATCTGAAGGTAACGACGTGCCGCAAGCACCGGACGAGACATACAATCTCGGCGTGCAACTGGACTTTCCGATCGGTAGCAACATGAACATCTACGCGAGAGTGGATTTTCAGCATGTCGGAGAAATGTGGTTCCACACGCTGCAGGGTGAGCAGACGCCCACGATTTGGCAGGCGTTTCCAAACCTGGACTTTCTCGGCGATCGTTCGCAGGACTTCTCGAAAGCGAAACGTGATGCCTACGAAACCGTAAATTTGCGTATCGGCCTTGATGGTGACCGTTGGTCCGCGACGTTATGGGGTCGAAATATCACGGACGAGAAGTATCTCGAGGAAATAATCCCGGCTGTTGAATTCGGCGGCTCATTTATTCATCCTGCCGCGACGGCAACCTATGGTGCAGACTTTAGCTTCCGGTTCTAAACGAGTGAATGAGTGAAGAACTGACAGAGAATTATCGCGGCGCTTTCGACGGCAGCCTCGGCTTCGGCAAGGCGCCCGCGCTAATTCTCGTCGACTTTGTCGAAGCATACTTCGATAAGGAAAGTCCTCTGTATGCCGACGTTGAAGACGAGCTCGCGTCCGCGCTACGAATACGCGACGCGGCCCGCAGTGCTGGTCTTCCCGTTATTTACACCAATGTCGTTTACAAGGAGGGCGGTACCGACGGTGGCGTCTTTTACCGCAAGGTTCCTGTGCTCGAAGTCTTTGTATCGGGCAACCCCTTAGGTGAATGGCCCGACGGCCTGGAGCCCGGGGACGACGAGCTCGTCGTCTCGAAGCAGTATCCAAGTGCGTTCTTTGGCACCACGCTCGCGGACACTCTGACGGCAAGTGGCATCGATACTTTAATCATCACCGGCGTTACTACAAGCGGTTGCGTTCGCGCCACCTGCGTCGATGCGATGTCTTATGGTTTCGCGCCGATGGTCGTGGCGGATGCATGCGGTGACCGACATGCGGCGCCGCACGAAGCAAACCTGTTCGACATGAACGCGAAATACGCTGATGTCGTAAATGAAGCGGCGGTCATCACTTATCTGGACGGGTTGGCGAACAAGTGAATACCAAGAGCGCAAAGAGCATTACATTGGTTGAAGTGGGTCCGCGTGACGGACTGCAGAGCGAGCCCGAAATCCTGTCAACGGATAGCAAGGTCGAGTTCATCAATAAGGCGGTCGATGCGGGTATTCGGCGTCTGGAGGTCGCAAGCTTTGTGCATCCGAAGCGCGTACCGCAAATGGCCGATGCTGAGGCGTTGATCGAAAGACTGACGGATCATGACGATGTGTCGTATATCGGGCTGGTCATGAATGAGCGTGGACTCGATCGCGCGCTTGAGACGAAGATCGGCGAAATCGGCATGGTCGTCGTTGCCACTGATTCGTACAATCGCAAGAATCAGGGCGTAGATACCGATGAGTCCGTTCGGGCCTGGGGAGATATAGCCAGGCGTGCTAAGCAACACGGCTTGCGTGCCAATATCATGATCTCGTCGGCGTTCGGTTGTCCGTACGAGGGCGAGGTCAAGGTCGAGCGTATCGTCGAACTCGCGAAACGAGTGCTTGAGGCCGATCCGGCGGAGCTTGGTATTGCGGACAGTATCGGTGTTGCGGTTCCGAACCAGGTTTCCGATTTGCTCGGTCGTGTTCGCGATGTGATCGGTGATTTGCCGTTGCGATGCCACTTTCACAACACACGCAACACAGGGCTTGCGAACGCACAGGCTGCCGTGGATTCGGGGGTTACATACCTCGACGCAAGCATTGGGGGAATCGGTGGTTGCCCTTTCGCGCCGGCTGCGACCGGGAATGTGCCCACGGACGACTTGCTGTACATGCTGGATCGATCCGGAGTCGAAACAGGCGTATCTCTTGAGAAAGTCATTGAAGTCAGCCGCTGGCTCGAGCGCGAGCTTGGGCGAGCTGTGCCGGCGATGCTCCCAAAGGCGGGTATGTTTCCAACAGGGGACGGCCGGGCTGCCTGATGGCGGACGGTTGGCGAGTGACCGTTTATGTCGCTGACACGCATTCACCACATTAATTTCATCGTCCACGATCTGGACGAAGCGATGGCAAGATATGAACGTACGCTCGGCGTGGATCCTTTCGTGGTTGACGATCACCCGATGCGAAGCGCACGCGTTGCGCGAACTCGGGTCGGAGAAAGCTGGTTGGTTCTCGTCAGTCCCTACGACCCAGACTCTCCTCCCGGCCGTTTTTTAAAGAAGAACGGGGAGGGGTTCTTCCTGCTGTCACTTGGTGTCGAAAATCTCGCGCTAAGGCTTGAGCAACTTGAGTCTGATGGTATCGATACAGTGGACGCCGAATCTCGTGCGGGCATCCTCGACTGGCGCATTGCCGATATCGGCGAATTGCACGGTGCCAATATGCAGTTGACGGACGATTCCATGATCGACAACTGACGGGCGAGGCAGCCGAGCGCCTTCGCACGTCGACTCTCTATCTGTGGTCGTCCGGGCTAACCGTTCCGGACATCCGGGTACAATTCGTTCAGCGGAATAGACCGCCCGTCTGCCTGCACTATCCGGCAGTGGAAGCGGCGCAGTTGCCTCGGCTCCGAAACGCCGCATGAGTGTGCGATCACACCGATCTCATTCCGCATCGTCTCCGAATACCTTCGAACGCGCTCTGCTTTGTCTGCCGGCACAAGCCCACGCTGGAGCCTTTTGTCATGCGTCGTAATTCCGGTTGGACAGGTGTTCTTGTTGCACTGCATGGCCTGGATGCAGCCAAGTGCAAACATGAAGCCGCGCGCGGAATTAATAAAGTCAGCGCCGACGCATAACGCCCAAGCCGCATCCGCTGGGTTGATGAGCTTGCCACTGGCTATCACTTTGATTCGTTCGCGAAGATCGTATTCGTACAGCTTGTCTACTACGAGGGGCAGGCTTTCCTTAAGGGATAAGCCGACGTTGTCGATCAGGCTCATTGGCGCCGCGCCGGTCCCGCCGTCGCCACCATCGATAGTGATGAAGTCTGGTGCGGATTCCAAGCCACGCCGAAGAACCTCCGCAAATAGATCGTCGAGCCAGCCGTAGGCGCCGATTACCGATTTAAAGCCCACCGGAAGGCCGGAAACTTCGCGCAGATGATCGATCATGTCCAACAGGTCAGTCGCTGAGTTGATTTCCGGATGGCGGTTCGGGCTGATCGAGTCCTCGCCGATCGGTATGTTGCGAATTTTCGCTATTTCCTCGGTGACCTTTTTGCCGGGAAGAATTCCGCCCTTACCAGGTTTCGCGCCCTGGCTCAGTTTCAGCTCAATCATCCTGACCGTCTTGAGGGCAGAAACTTTTCGCAACGCGTCGTCATCGAGCATGCCGTTTTCGTTGCGCACGCCGTACTTTGCCGTACCGATCTGGAACACGATATCTGCGCCACCATCGAGGTGCCAGGGCGAGACCCCGCCTTCACCCGTGTTGAGCCAGTTGCCTGCCATGCGCGAGCCGTTTGATAAGGCCAGTACAGCAGGCTTCGAGATAGCGCCATAACTCATAGCGGATACGTTGAATATCGACTTTGCCTCGTAGGGCTCGCGCGCAAATGGCCCGATGGTCATAGGCAATGTCGGGGCGGCATCCTCACTAAGCGTCGGGTATGGACAATTGACGAATATCGGTGTGCCCGAAGGGTGCAGGTTTAGCGTCGAGCCGAAGGCAACCGTGTCGTCGACGCCCTTGGCGGCGCGGTAGACCCATGAGCGCTGTGCGCGATTAAATGGCATTTCCTCACGGTCGAGCGCGAAAAAATACTGGCGAAAGAACTCGCCCATATTCTCGAACAGGTAGCGGAAGCGTCCAACAACCGGAAAATTTCGGCGTATGGCATGGCTGGTCTGCGTCCTGTCAATCACATACATGACTGCGATGGTCAGTATCGCCAACCCGACCAGAAAAATGAAAACTGTTACTAACGCTTCGAGTGCGGGGAGTGCGAATGCCATTGGTTTATCCATTGTTCACAGGCCGGCGGACTTGATAATCATCATCTTGTCGATCTGCATATCATTTATCGTGTACGGAATGCCGCCGATGCCCAGCCCAGACTCACGCAGGCCAGCAAACGGCATCACATCATCGCGAAACGCTGAATGGTCATTAATCATAACGGCTGATGCATCGAGCTTTCTGGTTAGCTCGGTCGCCAGATTCAGGTCGTCCGTAAAAACTGCAGCTTGAAAAGCGACAGGTAAGGAATTGGCCTGATGCACTGCAGCATCGAGGTCGTCGTAGGCGAATACGCAAATGACCGGACCGAATATCTCCAGTGTGCTGACTCGGGAATCAATTGGCGGATCGAATAGCACGGTGGGGGCAAAACAAGAGTCGGAAATTCTCTCGCCGCCACATAAAAGTTGGGCACCAGCCGCGACAGCTTCATCAACCCACGCAGCAACGCGCGTGACTTCGGCAGCGCGGATCAGCGGGCCGACTTCTGTGTCCACATCTTCGGGTGCCCCTACGACCAAATTAGTCGCGCGCCGTGCCAGTGACTCGGCGAATTCGGCAGCTTCTGCCCGCGGCACAAAAAGTCGCTGCACGGACACACAGACCTGACCGGCGTGATAGAAGCCACCTTTGAGAATCGAGGCCAGCGCCGCATCGCGATCAAACGGCGGGGCAAGAATTACAGGTGCAGCACCGCCGTGCTCCAGGGCGCACCGGGTACCGGGCGCCAGTTTGGATCGCAACATCCAGCCGACACGCGCGCTGCCGATGAAACTGAAGAAACCGACACGCGAATCAGTGACGAGCTTCTCCGCGGTGTCACGCTCGTCAGTTATTACGACCTGGCACCAGGCATCGGGGAGGCCGGCTTCACGCAGGATCTCGACAAAGCGTATACAGGATAATGGCGTGTCGGCCGCCGGTTTAACGATTACCGGGCAACCGGTCGCAACGGCAGGGCCTACCTGATGAACGATAAGGTTAAGTGGGTGATTGAAGGCGCTGACGGCGACGACGACGCCAATGGGTTCCTTCTGTGTAAATGCGACTCGCCCGGTTGAGGCTTGAGTCGTACCAAGAGGAATTACATCTCCGGGACGTGCTCGCAGCGATTCGGCGCACAGACGTACGCTGTCGATTGCCCGTATGACTTCAACTTTCGAATCCGTGTAGGGCTTACCGCCCTCGCTGGCCGCGAGCAGAGTCAATTCCTCGACTTGCGACATCATGATCCCGGCCGCCCCGCTGAGAATCTCGAGTCGCTGCGGGACGGATAGCCACTTGGCACGGTCGCGAAACAGCGAATGTGCCGCTGCCAGTGCGTCGTCGATATGACCCGGGCCGCTTGTCGCCACCTGTTTAAGTTCACGACCGTCATAGGGCGAGGTCACCGGCAACAGGCCTGCCGCCGGTCGCGATGTTTCGAGCATCAGATCACACACTGGATTTCGCCAAGCTTTTTCGTCAGCAACTGGTTTTCGCGATAGTCGATCGGAATGACGACGAGGCTCGGCCCGGACTCCTCAAATGCCCCATCCAGCGTTGCCGCGAGATCCGCTGCGTTCTCTACGTAATGGCCGTTCCAGCCGAACGATTTTGCCAGCAGAAGCCAATCGGGGTTGCCGAATGAGAGATCGGTATGGCGGCCGAATTGGCCTTCCTGTTTCCACGCGATGAGGCCGTATTCGTTATCTTCCCAGACCATCACCACGATATTGCTACCGATTCTGGTCGCGGTTTCCATTTCCTGCACGTTCATCAGGAAACCGGCGTCACCGACAACGCTCAGGATGCGGCGCTCCGGGTGCACGATACTTGCCGCTATTGCGCCGGGCAGCGCAAAACCCATCGAGCAGAAGCCGTTCGGAATCAGGCAGGTGTTTGGTTCATGGCACTGATAGTGGCGCGCGACCCACATTTTGTGCGCGCCTACATCGGACAAGAGTATGTCCTTCGGCCCCATGACCTGGCGCACATCCCAGAGTGCCTTTTGCGGTCGTATCGTGCCCTCAGTCGTATCGTCTTTGTATTCGGCGAAGTCTGCGGCCATTTTTTCGCGGGACTTACGTTGTGTCGCAAAGTCATAATCAGGTACGCCATGCTCGTCCAGGCGTTCGTTGAGCATCCAGAGCGCATGCGCGAGATCACCGACGAGCTCGGTCTCAGGATGATAGTGCTCGTCGATCTCAGCGGGCAGGAAGTCTGCGTGCAGAATTCGCTTGTCCTTGTGAGCATTCCAAAGTTGCGGATGGTATTCGACCATATCGAAACCCAGTGTGATGATCAGGTCAGCGTCATCGATCGCTACTGAAACATAATCTTTTGTGCCGAGGCCAATCGTGTACAGGCAATATTCTGCATCCATGTCGACGCAGCCTTTCGCCATAAAGGTACTGATAACGCCAATGCCGGTTTTCTCGCAAAGGAGGCGCAACTGCTTGCTGGCGCGACGGCGAATGCAGCCGTTGCCAGCGAGAATGACGGGGCGCTTTGCGTCCTGCAGCATTGCAAATGCCTGGTCTACGATCTTGTCATCGGGCACGGATCGGCGGAAACGACGAGGCGACATTGGCTCCGCAGTCGACTCCATGCTCGCAATATCTTCTGGCAATTCGATGTGCACGGCACCGGGTTTTTCGCTGCGCGCGAGTCGCACGGCTTTGCGAACTATCTCCGGAATGGTATCGGCGTTGAGAATCGTCGTCGTCCACTTGGTGACAGGCCGGAACATGCTGACGACGTCCATGATCTGGTGCGATTCTTTGTGCAAGCGGTCCGTTGACCCCTGGCCCGTTAAAACCAGCATCGGTGCACGATCCATATTGGAATTGGCAACACCGGTTATAAGGTTAGTCGCCCCGGGCCCGAGTGTGCCGAGGCAACCCGCAGGGTCGCCGGTCAGCCGCCCGTACACTTCCGCCATGAAGGCCGCACCCTGCTCGTGACGGGTCAACACGAAATTGATTTTTTTAGAGTCTTCGAGAGACATCATGAAGTCGGCGTTTTCCTCGCCGGGCACTCCAAATATGTACTCGATGCCCTCTTCTTCCAGGCACTGAACCAGCAGATCAGATGCTTTCACAGGGTTCCCCAATTGCGTTAATCCGTTCGTGGGAGTCAATAGCACTTCCGTGAGACCGGCGCCAGCCAGAAATATTCGCACCAACCGCATTGTACGCGAGCATTACAGGACATATTTGACCGTGCCATCAATGTGTAATTAGATGTTGCGCTCACGAAGGAGAACAATCGAATATTCTTATGTGGCCCGGAGCCATCATTGGGGAGATGTAATGTTCACGAGCAATCCCTTCGCCGAACTGTCGGCGTCGATATCACCTTCTGTTATGCAGACGTACATTATCGTTATGGTCGTCCTGGTGGTGGTTGGCACGGTGTACGACGTTGTACACAAGAAGAGCGCCAGGTATTTCCGGGAAAACATGCGGAAATCGAAAGCCATGGCAACCCGGAAAGTGGGCGGCGGGGAGATGATTTCCATGGCGCTCAAGACTGCCATCGTAGACGTCGCAACTTCAGGTGAGTTCTGCGACCCGCGGCGCCGAATCGCCCACCTTCTGACGATGTACGGATTCTTGTCCTTCGCAATTACAACCGTCTTGATGGTTTTTTGCTACGAGACGACCGCGACCCCCGCCATCGTGGCCCAGCTGTGGTACCTCGGCGCGCTGATGGTTTGCGTCGGCGGATACTGGTTCTGGTTCTTCATTCGGGTCGACGTGGCAGCAGAGGGCAATTCCCCGTTCCGCATTGTGCGTGCCGACCTGTTCGTTCTCATGCTGCTCGGAAGCGCGACATTTGGGCTGGTTTGGGCGTACCTGCAGTCCAAGGGCAGCCCCTGGACGATGTCGGCCTTCGGTTTGTACGTTATTACGACAACCGTGCTCTTCGGATCCGTGCCGTGGTCAAAATTCGCGCATATGTTTTTCAAGCCCGCAGCGGCTTTCGAGAAACGGATGTCGGCCGCGAACGGTTCCCGGAGCAACCTCCCGGCCCCGGCGGACAAACCCGAAACATTTGGTAACGCTGGTCAACAGTCGCACCACTACTAATCACTCTATCGTTGGTCTTCGATACAAGAGGAACGAAATACCATGCCCACATTTGTTTATATGACTCGTTGCGACGGCTGCGGCCAATGCGTCGATATCTGCCCGTCCGACATTATGCATATCGATAAAACCAATCGGCGTGCCTATAACATCGAGCCCAATATGTGCTGGGAGTGCTACGCCTGCGTGAAGGCGTGTCCGCAAAACGCGATCGACGTGCGCGGTTACTCGGACTTCGCCCCCCTGGGCCACAGCGTTCGTGTCCTCCGGGAAGAGGAGAAGGCCACGATTTCCTGGAAGATCAAATTCCGGGACGGCCGCGAGAAGAATTTCGAGTCTCCGATTCGGACCACGAAATGGGGAACCATCAAATGTGCGTCCGAGTACGAAGCACCCAGCAAGGAAGCCATAAATACTCAGGAGCTTGCGCATGAGCCGGCTGGACTCCACATCGACGAACTGCCCGCGCTAACCCGCGATCAGTTTAAAGAAGGAATCGTCTGATGGGATTGTTCTCCGGACGAAAAACGGTATTCGTCGACTCGGATGTTCTGGTTATCGGCGGCGGCATGGCAGGCTGTGGGGCCACCTACGAGTCCAGGCACTGGGGCCGCGACAAGAAAGTCGTCGTTGTCGAGAAGGCGAACATCGAGCGCAGCGGCGCTGTCGCGCAAGGCCTGTACGCAATCAACTGCTACATGGGCATGCAATGGGGCGAGAATCAGCCCGAGGATCACGTGCGTTATGCACGTAATGACCTCATGGGCTTGGTGCGCGAAGACCTCGGCTACGATATTGCCCGGCATGTAGACGCCTCTGTGCATTTGTTCGAAGAATGGGGTCTGCCGATCATGAAGGACCCTGAGACCGGCAGATACCTGCGCGAAGGCAAGTGGCAGATCATGATTCACGGCGAAAGCTTCAAGCCGATCGTCGCTGAGGCGGCGCGCAAGGCGGCCACCAAAGTTTACAACCGGATCATGGTCACCCATCTGTTGATGGACAAGAAAAAGGCCAGCCGGGTTGCCGGCGCCGTGGGTTTCAACGTTCGCACCGGCGAGTTTTACGTTTTCCGCGCCAAGGCCGTGATTGTTGCGGCCGGCGGCGCATCACACATCTTCAAGCCGCGTTCGGTCGGTGAGGGCATGGGCCGGACCTGGTACGCCCCCTGGAGCAGCGCCTCGGCTTATGCGTTGCCGATCCAGGTTGGTGCCAAGATGACACAGATGGAGAACAGAATCGTTCTGACCCGGTTCAAGGATGGCTATGGACCGGTCGGCGCCTACTTCCTGCATCTTAAGACCTACACCGAAAACGCCTACGGAAACGAATACGAGTCAACCTGGTATGAGAGCATCAAGGAAATGGTTGGGGATTACGTTGATCACCAGCCAATGCCGACCTGCCTCAGAAACCACGCGTTTTTAGAAGAGCTCAAAGCCGGTCGCGGGCCCATTCGCATGGTGACCAAAGAGGCCTTCCAGGATCCACACAAGGAAATGATCGGCTGGGAAAATTTCCTCGGTATGACGATCGGACAAGCGGTTGTCTGGGCGTCGCAGAATATCGATCCGAAGGAAACCAATCCGGAGCTGACCACATCCGAGCCTTACGTCATGGGCTCGCACGCGACCTGCGCGGGTGCATGGGCGAGCGGGCCGGAGGACTACGCCCCGGACGAATACCAGTGGGGTTACAATCGCATGATGACCGTCGACGGACTCTTCGGCGCCGGCGACACCATCGGCGGCACCGCCCACAAGTTCTCGTCCGGTTCGTTTGCCGAGGGCCGTATTGCGGGCAAGGCGGCGGTCAAGTACATCGACGAGATGGGCAAAGATGCGCCGGAGATCAGTGAAGCGGAATACACCAACCTTGAAAAGCTTGTCTTTCAGCCGCTGGAGAACTACAGCGTTGGCCGTAACGAGATTGTTGCGGGAACTGTTTCGCCGAGCTATCTGTTGCCCATGCACGGTCTGCTACGCCTCGAGAAAATCATGGACGAATACGTCGGCGGCATCAGCTCTCACTACATAACCAACGAACCGCTGCTCACCCGCGGGCTGGAATTGCTGGGCATGCTCAAGGAAGACCTCGACCTTCTCGGCGCCGAGGACCTGCATCAGTTGCAGCGGGCGTGGGAACTGCAGCACCGGGTTTTAGCCTCGGAGTGCGTCACACACCATACGATGTTCCGGAAGGAAACACGCTGGCCGGGGTATTACTATCGTGGTGATCACATGAAGCTGGATGACACCGATTGGCACTGCTTCACTTTGTCCCAGTACGACCGGGAGTCCGGCGACTGGGCGATGGAGAAAGCCCCCGTGTACCACATCATCGATTAAGGTCGCCAATACACACATACGACATCGCCCGCCTAATGCAGCAGTGAGGCTCGTTTGACGCAGAGCGCATCGTCCTCATGTTTCTCGATCACGTAGTCCTTAATCGACGCCCGGCTGCTTTCGTGTGCAGCTATCGCTGACTTGAGGCGCGCGACGCTCGCCTTGGTGCAATTGGCTGGCATCAGGTAAGCGGCGAATCCTCGTGCACGTGAGTAGTAAGCAGGATCCGCATCTTTCTCGTTCTGCAGAATGTGGTGGAGGATTTCATCGGCAAGCTCTTCATGCAGGTCTTCCTGGCCCGGCGGAAACAATACTCGCATCGCCAAACGCTGCATCGCGTAAGAATTGTCCGACTCCTTGTTGAGAACGTCGGCGATAATCGCTCGCTTGACCTCGATGTTCGGTCTTGCTGCCTCGACGCCTATCGCCGCGCGCCGTCCTTTGTCAGACGGGTCGCGCTCTTTTTCGAGTGAGAGCAATTTGTCGACGAGCTCGTGACCCTCGGCGCTCAACGCAAGTAGTGCTTTCCACCGTCTGCCCTGATCGAGCTCGCGCCCGGGAATTTCGATGTCGCCGGCCAGCAGACCGACAAGCCGTTCCAGTTCGCTATCCCCGGATACGAAGCCCAGGTAGCGATCCAGGTACATCGTCTGCAAATCGCCACGAGTGCGTTCCACATTGGCCCAGGTAATCGATTCGGCTATTGGCCGATACCTTGCGAGTGCCTCTGCACCTTTGTCCTGCATTTTTCGCAGGTAGTCGATTGCGCTGCCGACAAAAGCATATACCTGGTCGACGTTATTGATGTTGTCTTCCTGCGCGGCCGCTGCGAACACGGCGTCGAGATAGTCAGTAACAGGAATCTGTGCGAAGCGCACGTTGTCCCAAAGCGTTTGCCAGAACATGACCCGTTGAAAGTCATCTTCAACGCGGCCGATCATCGTGTCGAGATTATCGCGAGTGCGCGGGTCGAGCTTGACCAGCAGGTAGCCCATGTCCTGATAGTTGGGATAGACGAGATCGGGACAAGCTTTGCCGAAGGCGTCCGGTACCGATGTCGATGCACCAGAGTAAGTCACCGCGATCACCTCGTCCGTTACAACGACGCCATCCACATCGCGGAAGAAGCCCACCTGAACTTTCTGGGTTCGAAGTAGCGGATACTCGTCAGGTGCGCTTTGCAGGAGCGCGAATTCCGTAACCAGCCCATCCGTGCACGAATATCGCGCCTCAACTGTGTTTGCGCCGGCCGTGTGCAACCACTCATGTGCCCAGTTATCGAGGTCAGTGCCCGATGCTTCTGCGAGCGCGGCGACGAAGTCCTGCAATTCCGCATTACCCTCGGCGTGACGCTCCAGATACGTGTTGATGCCCCGACGAAATACATCCGCCCCCAAACGGAATTCGATCTGCCGCAGTACAGCAGCTCCCTTGGCATAGGAGATCATGTCGAAGTTGGCGCCAACTGACTCCGTATCGGCAACCGGAGTCTCCACAGGGTGCGTCGTGCTGCGCTGGTCCAACCAGTAAGCGCGGTATTTGCGATCCAGGAAAAAGCCCTCCCAGGCGTCGTCGATACCAAGCTTGGCTGCCGCCGCGTGGTGGCCCATGAATTCTGCGAAGGTCTCATTGAGCCAGAGGCCGTTCCACCATTTCATCGTGACGAGATCGCCAAACCACATGTGTGCCATCTCATGCAGGATGACTTCGATCAGCCACTTTTTCTCTTTGTAGCTCCAGCCATCGCGTTGGATGAACGAGCGCTCGTTGAACGTCACGGCCGCGGCATTTTCCATCGCTCCGGCATTGAAGTCGGGGACAATCAATTGGTCGTACTTCTCGAACGGATAATCGACGCCGTAATACTCTTCGAAGAAATCGAAACCGGCGCGGGTGACCTCAAACCACATATCGGTATCCGGGGCGACGAGGTCGGCCATCGAGTGGCGCGCGAAGAGTCGCAGCGGGATGCGGAAATCACCGTCTTCCCACACGGCGTAGGGACCGGCATGCAAGGACATGACGTAAGTTGGTATTGGTAGCGTTTCCGGGAACAGCCAGGTTCGAGTAGATTCCGTTGCTGGCTCGATCGACGTTTCCCTGCCCGTTGATATGACGTGCCAGTCAACGGGCGCGGTGACCGACAGCGTTAATCGTCCCTTGATGTCAGGTTGATCGAACAACGGAAACGCCGAATTCGCATCGTAGGGTTCGAAATCGGTGTAGAGATAGGTTTTGCCGTCACCCGGATCGTCATAACGATAGAGTCCCGAGCCATCGTCGCTCCAGGCGTGCTTGAAGCGCACGACGATCTCGTTCGGTCCCTCTCGAAGTGCCGCAGCCGCCACCGTAATAAAAGAGCCGTTGTAACGGGTGTCGATATCGGCGCCATTGACACTGACACCGAATACTTCGCCACCCGAGAAATCTAACGTCAGGTCCGACGAATTGTCTCGCAGCTCGAAGCGGATTCTGTTTTCTCCCGAGAAGTAGTCGAGCGACGGATCGAGCTCTACCATCAGTTGATAGCTGACTTGTTCAACCTGAGTCGCACGAAACTCGGCATACTCTTGCGTGAGTTTCGAATTGTCCTCGCGCTCGGTGCCGGGTGTTGCAGTCTGATCGCATGCGCCAGGGCTCAGTACTGCGAGGGCGAAAAATAATGCTGTTCTCATTCTCATTTCAAAGACACACCAATCTGATAAGTTGCTCGGCGACCGAGTCGACTTCTTTTTCCGTTGTTGTCCGACCCAGACTAAACCGTATAGTGCCGGCACCGGCTTCCTGAGACAGGCCCATCGCTGCGAGTACCGGCGACAACTCAACCAGTCCGGTATGGCACGCTGACCCGGTAGACGCCGCGACATCTGGCATCTTAGCGAGAATCTCGGCACCGATCTGGTTTACAAAGGTGACATTGAGCGTGTTCGGCAGGCGCTCAATCGGGTGGCCGTTCAACACGACGCGGTCACCGAGGTTTTCCTTCAAGGTTGTCCAGAGCCGATCCCGCAATACTTCGATGTTCGCCACAGGAACAAGATCACTGGCGAGCTCACAGGCCTTGCCCAGCGCCGCTGTCAGCAACGCGCTTTCGGTCCCGGCGCGCCGGCCGCTCTCATGGTTTGCGCCGTGTATCAGCGGTACCGGATCCATGCCATTGCGCACATAGAGTGCCCCAACACCTTTTGGCGCGTAGACCTTGTGTCCGGCGATCGACAGAAAGTCGACCCCGAGATCATCGACTCGCGTCGGTATTTTTCCGACGGACTGCGCCGCATCGGTGTGAAACGGAATGCCGTGTTCGCGTGCAATGCTTGCACATTCTGCAATCGGCTGGATCGTGCCGACCTCGTTGTTCGCATGCATGATGCTGATCAGGATGGTGTCGGCGGTGATCGCATGGGCCAAGACGTCCGGGTCCACTTGTCCCGTCGCATCCACGGGCAGCCACGTAATTTTCGCGCCAAGCCGCTCAAGGAAGCGGCAGGGCTCGACGATTGCGGGGTGCTCGACCTGCGTCGTGATGATATGTGCGTCCGGTTTTTGACCCGCAAAATAAACGCCCTTGAGCGCGAGATTGTTCGACTCGCTGCCGCCGCTGGTAAACACGATCTCATTTGGCGAACAACCCAACAGGCCGGCAACCTTCTGCCTCGCCGATTCCACCATTGCACGTGCCGGTTCCCCGGCCCAATGCGAACTGGACGGATTGCCAAAGGCGTCCTGTAAGGCGCCCTGCATGACCGCCGCAACCGACGGGTCTATCGGCGTGCTCGCGTTGTGGTCGAGATAAATTCGTTCTGATTTGCTCATGACTACGATGTCAGTCGTCAGTTTCGGGATTGATGCGGGCCAGAGTTTCCTCCATCGCGAAGGCGACCCACAGACCGGACAACGCGATCGAAACAGCGGTAAACCAGAATCCGGCCTCCAGCGTGCCGAATGTGTCGGCGATCAAGCCCAGGGACAGCGCACCGATGCCGTAGCCGAGGTCGCGCCAGAAACGGTAGACACCGAGACTGGAGCCCCGCCAGTTAGGGTGCGAAATGTCGCCTATGGCGGCGATCAGCGTCGGGTAGAGTAACGCCATACCGACGCCCGTAATGCCTGCGGTCAATGCCCATTCAAACATGCCGTCCGCGAACAGTGTGGCGACTATTCCTGCGGCACAGGTCCACATGCCGATGACGATCGGCCATTTGCGTCCAACAGCATCTGAAAGAGGTCCTGTCCATAGTTGGCTGGCACCCCAGACAAAACCGTACACGCCGACGATCCAGCCGATGTCGATGAGCGACAATCCTTTGGCGTGCAAATACACCGGGAAGAACACCCAAACCAGGGCATCGACGAACTTCTCTACACAACCTGCCTGGGACAGAGTGGCAAATGTTCGATGCCTGAATGAAACCAGGGTAAAAATCTCCTTGCTTGACGGGTACTCGGAAACGTTTTTCGGGAACCGGGGTCGTGGTCCTTTGTGCGTGCCGGCTTTGTGCGCCGCCGCCTCAGCTCGCGCCCAATGCACCGTTTCCTGCGTGAACAGCAAGGCGGTGATGAGTGCGACAACAATGACCGCAAGGCCAAAAACGAAAAGGCTCCAGCGGGGATCGAAGTAACTGGCGAGATAGCCGGTGATGAGTCCGGCGATTGCGACTCCGCCATAACCGGCAAATTCATTGAAGCCTGTGGCAAGACCGCGTTGCTCCGGAAGTACGATGTCGAGTTTGCTCGTTACGGTCATCGACCAGGCGAAACCCTGATTCATGCCCAGCAATACGTTGGCCGCAACAATCCAGTTCCACGTCGGCGCGTACAGAAAAATAAACGGAATCGGCAGCGCGATGAGCCAACCCCAGATTAATACCTTGCGACGCCCGACCTTTTCTGAAATCCGGCCAGAGACGAAGTTCATCGCTCCCTTGACGAACCCAAAGCTCACGACGAAGGCCATCAACAAGGTGAAAGAACCCGGAGGCACGCCAAACTCGGTTTCTGCCAGCACCGGCACGACGTTGCGTTGCATGCCGATGGTCAGCCCAACGAAAAAGACCTGCAGCAATTGCTGGCTGAACTGTCCGATGTTCTGGCGAATTCCGTGTACGTAGGTCACTGATCCGTTCCTTGCTATCGTTATTCGTGCCGTAACGCGTCGATTGGATCGAGGCGCGCGGCACGCCGGGCTGGCCAGATGCCAA
>SMVB01120873.1_pt1 | contig 24094 bp, 18 predicted proteins | sample 2456461 | NCBI WGS metagenome assembly SMVB01 (sample SAMN11095934, study PRJNA526329) | marine sediment metagenome | biome: Marine sediment; feature: Surficial sediment; material: Deep marine sediment; isolation source: Hadal surficial sediment | place: Pacific Ocean | collected 2014-05 | depth...
AACGTGCGATCCCGGAAGAGCCCCCCCTCGCTTGGATGAGTCCCGTGGATGCCTCTCACGTGCAGGGTATGCTGCCCGGATGGAGCCTGCAGCCACCACAAGTCTGAAGGCGCACTGGACCCTCGACCCCGAGGTCACCTTCCTGAACCACGGCTCTTTCGGCGCGTGCCCGACGCCCGTGATCGCGGCGCAACAGGAGCTGCGCGACCGCCTGGAACGCGAGCCCGTGCTGCTCATGGCGCGCGAGCTGGAGGGGCTGTACGACGGCGTCCGGACGGACCTCGCGGCGTTCCTCGTGGCGGAACCGGAGGACGTCGTGTTCGTCCCGAACGCCACGACCGCGGTCAACGCCGTACTGCGCTCGATGGCGCTCGCGCCAGGCGACGAGATCCTCGTCACCGATCATGGCTACAACGCTTGCCGGAACGCCGTCGAGTTCGTCACGGAGCGCGCCGGCGCGCGCGTCGCCGTCGCGGAAGTGCCGTTCCCCGTCCACAGCCCCGACGAGGTCGTCGCGGCCGTCCTCGCGGCGGCGACCGATGCGACGCGGCTGGCGGTGATCGATCACATCACCAGCCCGACGGGGCTCGTGCTCCCGATCGCGAGGATCGTCGCCGAGCTCCGGGAACGCGGGATCGAGACGCTCGTCGACGGCGCGCACGGTCCGGGCATGGTCGCGCTGGATCTCTCCGCGCTGGGAGCAGGGTACTACACGGGCAACTGCCACAAGTGGCTCTGCACGCCGAAGGGCTCCGCTTTCCTGCACGTCAGGCGCGAGCTCCAGGAGCCCGTTCGTCCCGTCGTGATCAGCCACGGAGCGAACGCGCGGCGGACCGATCGCTCGCGCTTCCTCGTCGAGTTCGATTGGCCGGGAACCGTGGACCCGACACCCGCCCTCGCGATCCCCACGGCGCTCGCCTTCATGGGCTCGCTGCTGCCCGGCGGCTGGGACGAGGTCCGCGATCGGAATCGCGCGTTGGCGCTCGAGGCGCGGACGATCCTCATGCAAGCCCTCGGACTGCCGGCCCCCGCGCCGGAGGAGATGATCGGCGCCCTCGCCGCGTTGCCGCTCAAAGGCGCGACGACCGAGCGGGCCTCCCCGTTCGCGGTCGATCCCCTTCAGACGGCGCTCTTCGAGCGCTACAAGATCGAGGTTCCGATCTACCTCTGGCCCGCGCCCCCCCTGCGCCTCCTGCGCATCTCCGCGCAGCTCTACAACGAACGCGCCGACTACGCCAAGCTGGCCGATGCGCTGCGCGAGCTCTCCGGCGAGTTCACGGTCGTCTAAATACGGTATCGCGACAAATTCTTCACAACTCGGCCTTGCCTCACCTCGGCGCTGCAGCGGCGAGGTGAGGCAAGGCCGAGTTGTGAAGAATTTGTCGCGGTACCGTATTGTCAGACCAGGCCGACGCGCTCGAACACCCGCCCGGGAAAGAGGCTCTCGACCGCCGGGCTGCCGAGGTGCACGCGTGCCACCTCCGCGAACACGTCGCGGAAATCGGTCGTCTGCTCGAGGTCACGGCCCTGGTGCAACTCCTCGGGGGCGAGTCCGGGCCAGCGGCCCAGGACGTTGCGCGCCGTGCCGCCGCCGGCTGCGTGCACGGGGCCGCCGAGCGCGAGCAGGCAGTTGCCCCAGCCGTGATCCGTGCCGCCGGTGCCGTTCTGCGCCGCCGTGCGACCGAATTCGGAGATGGTGAGCACGAGCACGTCGTCCATCCGATGCTCGAGGTCGCGGGCGAGCGCGGCGACGGCGCCCGCGACCTGCGCGACGAGCGCGCCGAACGTCCCACCGCTGGAGCCCTGGTTCTGGTGCGTATCCCACCCACCGAGGTCGACCGCCGCGATCTCGAGCCCGATGTCGGCCTTCACGAGGCGCGCGATCTCCCTGAGGCGCCGCCCGAGCGACGTGTCCGGATACTCGACCGCAGAGGAATAGGGCGCGTTCGCGACCGACTGCAGCTCGCGCAACGCCTCGAGCGTCGCGCGCCCGCTGCGTCCGAGGAGCGCGCTCGACGCCTCCTCCGCTCGCCCACCGTACGCGCGTTCGAGCGCGGCGAGGACCGCCGGCCCGCTGCTCCCGCCGAGCGAGAGATCGGAGAGCCCGCGGATCGCGATCGCCTCCGCGTCGCCACGGAGGATGCGCGGCAACCCGTCCCCGATCGCGACCGCGCGGATCGGACCGGGCCCAGGCCGGCTCGCCAGGTGCCGGTTCAACCAGCCGTCCGTGCGCAGCGTGTTGTCGAGCGTGCCCGTCTCCCAGAGGTCTTGTTCCGTGAAGTGCGAGCGCGAGTTCTGCGCGTGCCCGACGGCGTGGATCGCGACCGCCTGACCCGAGGCGAAGAAAGGCTGCAGGGCGCCCGCCGCGGGGTGTAGCCCGAAGAACCCGTCGAGGTCGAGCGCGCCTTGCGCCTCGCCCGGCCGCCGGATGGCGAGCCCTTCGCGCAGCGGACGGTAGTGCGGATCCCCGTACGGCACGATGAAGTTCAGGCCGTCGACGCCGCCCCGCAGGAACAGGACGACGAGCACCTTGCCCTCCGCCGTCGACGGAGCATGCGGCGCGAGGCGCGGCCAGTGCTGCACCGGCAGGCAACAGGACAGCGCGGCGCCACCGGACGCCCCCAGGAATGATCGACGGGTGAGCGGCATCGAGCACCCCCTACTTCAAGCTCGCTTCGGGCATGCGGCTGATCAGGACCGCCGCGCGGTCGACCTGCTCCCACGCGTTGCCTGTCTGCGAATCGAAGAACTCCAGGACGGCGGCGTTCGACTCCTCGCCCAGGACCCGGCCCGTCAGGCGGACGGCGGCGACGTCGACGACGCGCTGGTGCCACCGGGTCGGATCTCCGCCGCCGTACCTCCGGAGCGCATCCGGCACGATCCTCCGGACGGCCCACGGGATCTCCTGCGGCAGACGCCAGCGCTGCATGACCGCGTTCGAGTCGGTCCACTCGGCGTCCCCCTCGGGGTACCCATCGGGAGTGGCGCAGTCGAAGAGCCCCATCCCACTCCGGTCCAGGAAGCCGACGAGGGCGCCATCGACCGCGAACACACCCGTGGCGCGGGCGAGGCGGACGCCGTAGTCGAAGGGCGTCGTCACGCGCGGCGCCGCGTCTTCCCAGAATGCCGGGTGGTCGGCGATCGCGAGCAACACCTCCGCGAGGTCACCGCCGCTCGCGCGGAACACCCGCGCGAGATCGTCGACCAGGTCGTCCGGCGCCGGGGTGGACACGTAGTGTTCCGCCAGCTTCCGACACACGAAGCGCGCCGTGCTCGGGTGGCCCGCGAGCAGCTCGAGCGTGAGGCGGAAGCGGTCGAACCGCTCATCGGGCGGCGTCTCGTCGAAGCGCATGCCGAGCACCGTGCGCGCCCGGCCGTCCGAGAGCTCGGGGTCGAAGCGCAGCCGGCGCGTGAGGTATCCGCCCTCGCCGTTCGGCGACGCCTCCTCGGCGAGCGTGAGGCCCGTGAGCAGCCAGGCGAGAGCGGTCACGTCCGCCTGCGAGTAGCCGCCGTCGACGCCGACGGTGTGCAGCTCCATGATCTCGCGCGCGTAGTTCTCGTTCAGGCGCCCGGAGTAGCTCCGAGCCTGGTCGAGGTAGAAGAGCATCGCCGGGCTCGTCGCCGACGCGGCGAGCAGCTCGCCGAACGGCGCGGCGCCGAGCGCCAGGAATGCGAGGTGCTCGTACCACTCCGCGGGCCCCTGTGTCTTGCCCATCCAGGTCGAGAAGTGGTTCTCGACCCAGAACGCGAGGCGCGTCCGCGCGGGGTTCGGCGTGCGCAGGACGTGGGCGAGCACGGCGCGCCGGATCGAGTACTGCCCGAAGTCGGCCCGGCGCGCCACGGCCGCGCCCAGCGCCGCCTCGTCGCCCGCGCCCTGCCGCGCTAGCCCGTCCGCCAGCCACTCGCGCTCCCCCATGAGGAGCAGCTCCGCGAGCTCCCGCGGGTCGGGCCCGAACGCGAAGCGGTCGAGCAGCCGGACCGCGCGCGCGTAGGGCCCGCTCCAAGGCGCCGATTCCGCGCGCACGACGAACGGCACCCGCGCCGACTCGCCGACGTTGCCCGCCCGGTCGAGCACGCGGACGGAGAGCGTGTGGGCGCCGGGTGCGATCGAGCGCAGGATCAGCGGGAAGACGAGGTACCCGGCGCCGTCGGGCATGTACGCGGCCGTGCCCTGCAAGCGTCCGTCGATGAGCACGTCGCCGGACTCCAGGCGGTCGTCGTCGTCCCACGCCTCGACGATGACGGCGTCGACACCCGCGGCTTCGTGCCCGGGCGGCGGATAGAGGATCGTCGCCCGCGGCGGGGTCCGATCGGGGGCGGCGCGGCGCTCGCGCAAGATCACAGCGCGGAGCGCGAACGCGTCGTTCCCCCCGTCGTTCCCGCCCGGATCGATGTCGAGCGCGAGCTCCTTGGGGCCGGCCGCGAGGCGGACCTCGCCCCCGTCGCGGAGGCTCCACCAGTTCGCGACGTTCAGCTCGCGCTCAACGGTCTCGGCGCCCTCCGAGGAGATGACGATGCGCACGCTCGCGGGCGCGAGCTTCGCGCTCGGGCCGCGCGCGTCGAGCAGGACGTCGAAGTCACCCGCGAGTTCCACGGGCAACCGGATCGTGAACCGCACGGGCTCCGCGGGTCGCGCGACGGAGTGACCCGATTCCTGTCCGCGGTCCGTGAACGCCGCGCGCACCGCCTCGTTCCAGCGCTCGTCGTGCACGCCGAACCGGTGGAATGCACGGGACCGTACGCCCGACGCGTGACCGTTCACGTGGACGACCTGCTCCGGAGTCCTCGCGCGCCGGCCGTCGGCGAGGGTCGCGACGAGCTGGATCCGATTCGGACCTTCGGCGAGCGCGGCGCGGTCGAGCACGAAGAGCGGCTTCACCGCCTGCTGCGTGGCAACGATGGCGCCGTTCACCAGGAGCTCGACCCGCGGCGCCGCGACCGCGCCCATGTCGCGGTAGCGGGTGTAGCCCTCGATCTGGAGCCGTCCGTTGACCGGCAGGCCGTCGAGCGGGCGCTCGAAGGCGATCCAGATCCCGTTCGAGCTGCCGGAAGAGCCCGCCATCATCCCGCCGCTGTCGCCCACGGTCATGGTGAGCCCCGCGTCGAGCGCCATGCCGATGTCGCGCGCGGGCCCCGCGGGGACGGCGCGCTCGCTCCCATCGAGCGCGAGGATCTCGAAGCGGTCGAGGAAGAGGTTGCGGTCGCTCGTGCCCGAGACCCGCAGGTCGTTCATGAAGCGGATCGCGAGCGTGTGCTCTCCGGGCTCCAGCTCGACGGGAAAGCCGACCGGGATCCGATGCCAGGCGTCGTCCACGAGCCGCACCGCGGTCAGCACCGGACGCGGAGCATCGACACAGAGCCCGATCGAGGGAAACGCGCCGGCGCCGAAGTCGCCGCGGGCCACGACCGTCACCTGGTGGCGGCCGCCGCGCTCCACTTCGAACGGGAGGATCCACACCGGCTCCGGGCGCCCGTTCACCACGAACCCACCGCCCGACGCGTCGGGCGAAAACCCGGCGGCGGGGATGCCCGCGCCGAAGGCCTCCGGACGCGGGGCGTCGAGGAACGCCTCGCACTCCCCGGCGACGACAGCTCCCGCGTCCGGGTGGACGACCGTGAGGCTCAAGGGACGGCTCTCGACGGGGGCGCCGTCCGGCGGCTGAAGGACGGCGACGAGCTCGAGCAGTCCCTCCGGCAGGTCGCTCGCATCGACGTCGAATCGCGCGCGCCGCACGAGGCCGTCGAGGCGCGGGAGCAGGCGAACGGGCTCGAGTAGCTCGCGACCTGGAACGCGCAGGCGAACGCGCACCGGCGCGTCATCGTGTCCGCCGCGCGCACCGGGCGAGACCTCCACGCCGACGGAAAAAATGCCCCAGACGACGGCGCCCTGGGCGGGGGTGGTGATGTTCGCGACGGACCGGTGGATCCGCGCCACCACGGGGAGCGCGCGGACGAGAATGCGCAGCGAAGCCGAGCCGACGTGGAGGGTGGTCGCTCCCAGTGCGAGGGCGCGCACGCGCAAGAATCCCGTCCGCTCGCCCGGGAGGATCGTGGGGGCGCGGAGCACGGCGAGGATGATCGGGTCGTCCACGCGGCATTCCAACGTCGCGTCACTCTGCACCACGCCCGCTGCGCGGAACGGGATCACGTGCGAGCGATCGAGCCAGAGGACCTGTTGGGAGGTGAGGAAAGCGACGCCGGCACGGGCCTCGGGCGAGGACTCTTCGCACAGCACCACGGCGGACGGGATAGCGCCCGCGGCGAGAGCGACGAGGAGGAGCGTGGCGCGATTCCGCATGGCTCGGACTCCGGTTCTCGGGTCGCCGTTCGTCCGAGGTGACCCGGCGACGTGCGCTCGATTCTACGCTGCGCGAGCCCACCACGCTCGGCCAGGGTATTCTGCCCCCATGGAATACCGCAGAGTCGGGGCCTCCGGCCTCAAGGTGAGCGCGATCTCCGTCGGCGGTTGGATCACGTTCGGAGGCACCATCGGGGACGAGACGGCGGGCCAGATCCTGCGCGCGGCGATCGACGGAGGAGTGAACTTCATCGACCTCGCGGACGTGTACGCGATGGGCGAGGCGGAGAAGACCGTCGGCCGGTTCCTGCCCGAGTACAAGCGCTCCGAGCTCGTCGTCTCGAGCAAGGTATTCGGCAAGATGAGCGATGACCCCAACGATCGGGGGCTCTCGCGGAAGCACATCTTCGAGAGCATCGACCGCTCACTCCGAAACCTCGGGACCGACTACCTCGATATCTATTTCTGCCACCGCGCGGACCCGGAGACTCCGCTCGAGGAGACGATCGCCGCGATGGACGACCTCGTACACCAGGGCAAGATCCTGTACTGGGGCACCAGCGTCTGGTCGCCGGAGACGCTGGAGGCCGCGCACGAGCTCGCCGGTGAGCGGCGCCTGGTCGCGCCGATCGTCGAGCAGCCGCTCTACAACCTCACCGACCGCGGGATCGAGCGGGACGTCATCCCCACGGCGAAGCGGCTGGGCATGGGGCTGACGGTCTGGAGCCCGCTCGCGGGCGGGCTGCTGACGGGCAAGTACGACGACGGCATCCCGAAGGGGAGCCGCGCGGACACATCCGAGTGGTTGGACGCGGAGCGGATCGAGAAGAACCGGGAGCGCCTGCGGCGGTTCTCGCAGATCGCCGAGGGCATGGGCGCCCGCCCGGGTCAGCTCGCGCTCGCCTGGATCCTGCAGAACGACGCGATCACCTGCGTGCTCACGGGGGCCACGTCCCCGGCGCACATAGCGAGCAACCTGAAGGCGGTCGAGCTCGAGCTCGGCGATGATGTGAACGCCGAGCTCGCGGAGCTGTTTCCGGCTTGAGTCCGGACGCGTTCACGCTCGCGGCCGTGCCCACTCCTCGGCTGTTCCTGGCCAGTCGGCGCTAACCGACGCGCTTGTCGAGATCCTGCATCGTCGCGAGCTGCGCGAGAACCCAGCCCTGGCACTTGCGGACGTAGCGCTGGAAGCGCCCGAGGCTGTCGCGGATCACGGGATCGTCGCTCGGCTCGATCTCGACGCCGAGCTGCTGGAACGCGCCATGGGGGCGGGAGTACCGCAGAATCCCGTTCATGTTGTACGGATCGGGATCACCAGGGACGGTGAAGGCCAGCTTCAGCTGCCCCTGCGGAGTCAGGTACTCGACCTCCTCCGACTTCACGATGAGCGAGAGCCCCAGGGTGGAGAAGTTCTCGAGCACGGATTCGACGAACATTCCGTCGTCGCCGTTGTGGATGGCAACGGTGATCGGCCGCTTGCTGTTCGCGCAGATGCGGTACTCGCCCCGCGCTTCGATGAGCGTCGTGAGCGCCATCTGCGTCTCCTGGTCGATCTCGAAGCGCAGCCGGCAGCGGTACTTGTCCTCCCCGCGGTACACGACCTTCGCTTGAAACTTGAGCGAGGACTCCCGCCGCGAGGACGAGAACGCGAGGGGAATCACCTGGCTGGCGATGAGCGCGGGCGCGTGCGTCACGGGAAAGTCGACCAGGATCGCCTTCGAGCTCACCTCGGCGGCGATCCCCTGGAAGTACCCCATGCCGTCGATGTACACGCGGACGAGTTGGTCACTCCAGTCGTTGTTCGATTGCGAGAACACCATGGCCTGCGAATTGGGGCGGGGGGGGTGAACGCCTGTGCGTTCGGACGCGAAGGAACATCACGCTCCCACCGTCGCGGGAGTATGAACGTCATCCTCTTCGGTCGGCCGCCGGCCCCATCCCAAACCATTCCGGGGCCGAGCCCTGAAAGGACCGGAAAGGATTTCCAGGGGGGGGCGCGGAGCCCCGTGACTCCGCGCCCCCCGTGCCCCAGCGTGAGCCTCTTACAGCTTGGCGTAGCGCCTGAGCGCCCGCTCGTTGGCGACGATGGCCTCCTGCAGGCTCGTCACCGTAGCCTCCGTGTCGCCGCCAAGCTTGAGGGCGGACCGGAACGCCTGGTGCGCGTCCATCACAGCCTTGCAGTTCCCGTCGAGGATGAACGAGACGAGGAGCCCCGCCTCGGAGATCATGGCCCCCGAGTCCTCCGGCTTGGCGGGGTCGAGCCGGAACGCGAAGATCTCCTCGAACGGCCGGATCTGGCCCTGTGCGCGGAGGTTCTGGAAGGCCCAGTCGCGCGCCCACCAGGGGTTCCCGGTCTCGTCGACGGTCGAGTCCTTGAAGAAGCGTTCGACGTAGGACGCCGCGCCGAACCGCAGCCACATCGGGATCTTCTTCTCGGACCAGAACGCGGGGGCCGCCACGCCCCCGGCGGGGTTCGCCACGACCTTGCTGATCGTGTCCCAGCTCGGGTCGATCGCCTCGAGGTACGACTGGGCGGCCGCGTGTCGGACGGCGTGCTGACCGTACCCGGTGAGCTTCTCGTCCGAGCGACTCCAGTAGGCGACGCCGCACCCGCCGAACTCGACCTGGTCGCCGTTCATCTTGATCCGCGAGTCCGCGAAGAATGCGTAGTGGACCGAAGAGTTGCCCGAGGCCTCGCTAGCGCGGATGCCCTGCTCCTGGTCGCCGGCGGCGTACATGTTGTATTGTCCGATTCCATTCAGGACGACGAACTCGGGCTTCTCCTCCGGCTTGAGGCCGAACGTCCGAACCAGGTCAGGGTAGATGAGATCCGCCCAGTGGACGATCCACTCCACGCCTTTCCCGGTCCGGTCGCAGGTGGTCAACGCCACGAAGTGCTTGCCAGGCACCTGCCACATCGTCGGGATGTTCGCGTGGTACGCGTCCGCATGCTCCGTATCGAGCCACTCCTCGTCGCACTTCCACAACCCCTCGCGCCACTTGTCGAAGTCGTCCGGGTGGATCCACGTGAGGTCCTGCTGCTCCCAGCCGTCCGCGACGAACTTGGCCTCGCGCGCAGCCTTCTCGGCGCGCGCCGGGCTGACGAACTGGCCGGAGTCGTCCTTCTCCCACCCCATGCGGAGGAACGGCACCTCGTCGGGACTCGCCCAACCGTCACCGAATCGGACGAGGCCCTCCTCCTCGAGCATGCGCTTCTCCTCTTCGCGCCGGTACTTGGAGAGCGCGGTGTAGCTGTCGAACCACTTCTCATCGTACCGATGGTGCCGCAGGGCCTTGTGCGCAGCCTCGTGATCCGCGTCCACCACGAGGATGCGCTTGTAGACCTTGCGGGCCTGGGCGGAGCCCTTCTTGTACGAGCCGGCGAGCTCGACGAGCTTGTCGACATCGGTCCCCGCGGCTTCGAGCTTCTTCACCGCCTCTTCGCCATCGTCCTGGTACGAGAGCACAGCAGGGGCAGTCCCGGCGTCGAAAGAGACGGGCGCGAGGGGCGCGATCGAGATCAGAATCGAGAGCAGCATGACCTTGTCCGTTCGGGGTTCGCGAGAGAGTGAGGGGGCGGTGAGCCGCAGAGGCGAGTGGAGCCGACTCCCGCGGACGCGGAACGCCGGACCTTTCGGATCCCCCCTTCCATCATCGAAGGCGGGGACCGCAGTGAGTTCGAATCTACATCGGCGTGATCGCTTCGATGAACTCGAAGACGGCCTCGGCGGTCCCGAGCTCCTCGACGCTCATCATACAATACGGCGGCACCTTGTCGCCGGGGAAGCCCAGGCTGGACCCGCCATCTGCGAGGCCTGGCAAGGCCCATGGCTTCGTATGCGCTGGATACTCGGAGTAGGTGCGACGCAGCCAGGGGCGGTCAGGCGGCTCGACAAATGCACTGAACTCTCGACTCACACCACTAGATTCCCCGGGGTGGACGAACGGTCGCAGCCGCCCGGGAAAAATACGTAGCCCTCACATGGCTTCGAGCAGGGCCCGGATGTCTTCCGGATCCAGGAGGTCGTCCCTGCGCTCCGCGCAGTATCGAGCCGTGCGGACGGCGAGTGATCCCAGCTCCATCACCTCGCCCTCGTCGCGTGCCAGGTGGAAGAACTCGAACCCGAGCACGATCGATCGCGCCGTGTCGAGATCGCCGCGCTCGAGCGCGTCCTCGACGTTCCGCGCGACCAGGCGCTCGAGTCGCGACCAGGCCTCGGGCCGGCCCTGAAAATCGAGCGCGACGGCGGCGGCGAGGTCCCTCGGCGCCACCATCTGCCCCTGCTCCGGAAGGTGGGCCAGGAGCAGGATGACCGCGGCCTCGTCGCCCTGGAACGCGAGGTAGGTCGCGGCGAGGATGGGCTCCTCGGGCGAGTCCGGTCCGTAGAGCGCGACCTGTGCCACGACCTCTCGTTCGAACTCGAAGGCGCCGCGCTCGGCCAGGGTCACGAGGTGCTCCTCGGTGAACACCCCCGGCGCCCTCAGCCAGAGGTCGCGCGCGACGCCCAGGGCCTCCTCGGATGGATCGTACGCGGCGAGGTCCACGAGCCGGCTGGCGACGAGCGGCAGCTCCGGGGCCAGCTCGATGAGCCGCAAGGTCCGGGCCTCGAGCTCGCTCCAGAGCGCCGGCTGCTCGCTGAGGAGCCGTGCGAGCTCGTCGACGGGCCCGGCGACTTCGCCCGGAGATCCGGCCGCGGGCCGCTGTGGCGCCCAGTCGTAGAGCTTGTCTGTCGCCGCCTCGAACGCCTTCGCGAAGCGCGCGCGGTCTTCGTCGGTGGCGAGCGCGAAGACGGCCGGTCCACCGTACTCTGGCGGCGTGGTGGTCTTCAGCGCCGGTACGGCGGCGAGCTCGCCCCCACGGGCCGGCATCCCGCGCGAGCCGAGCGTCCAGACCGCGAGCCCGCCGGCCGCGAGGACCGACGCCGCGACGAGCCACGTCGGCACGGCGAGCGTGTGCGGTGCCGCGCGCACCGGCTCGCGCTGCTCGAGCAGCTCTTCGTCCGGGCCCTCCTCCGGGATCCCGCTGCCGCGGACGCCGCGCTCCCAGGCAGCTCGGATCTCGGCCGTCTGGTCCACCGGCGGCTGGTCCTGGTGGACGAGCTTCAGGGCGTAGTGAAGGATGCGATCACGGGCGTCGATCATCGGGCGAGCCTCCTTTCGATGCAGTTCCGGAGCTTCTTGCGCGTGCGCACGAGGATCGACTTCACGCCGCCCTCCGAGAGTTTCAGGCGGCTTGCGATGGTGGCGCGCCGCAGGCCCGAGTGGTAGCGGAGCTCGAGTACGGTCCGCGCCCGCCCGCCGACCGTGAGCAGGCACTCGCGCAGAGCGGCCACGTAAGCCTGGCCGTGGTCGTCACTCTCGAACTCCACCCAAGCCGCCTCGACCAGAGCGGGGTCCCCGATGACCGGGCGCCGGCCCTCGCGCCGCATCGCCTTGTGGAAGAGGTTGCGCGCGACGGTCCGGAGGAACGCCGCGGTGGAGGCGTGGCCGCGGTCCTCGAACCTCGCCGACAGCACGGAGAGGAAGACGTCCTGCACGAGATCGTCCAGGTGGCACGAGGGGCACCCCAGGTACACGAGAAACCCACGCACGGAGGCCTGATGGCCCCCCACGAGGTCTTCGACGGCCCGGGTGCGCGGAACGGACACGCTCTTCACCGCTGGATAATCCCCTGGATGACGGCAACGGTCGCACCCAATCGCAAGAACTTTCACGGGGGACGGGGTCGCGGCCGCCGAGGGGCCTTGAAGACCGGAGTGCGAGGTTCGAGGATCAGGAGACGCCCCCGCGACCGCGCTTCCCATGACCGACGAATTCGAGACCCGTCCAGAGCCCGCCCGGCCCTCCTGCCAGCTCCACCTCGCCGGTTGGATCCTCGTGGCCGCTGCCCTCGTCCTCGGTCTCCAAGCCTGGCGTACGACGAACTTCGGGCTCTTCGACGAGAAGGCCGAGCCACGCGCGATCGTCGCGCGCGGGGACCTCGCGGCGGACGAGCAGTCGACGATCGAGCTGTTCGCGCAGAGCTCGGGTTCGGTCGTCCACGTGTCCACGGAGGAGCAGGTCGTCCGCCGCAACTTCTTCAGCTACGACATCCTCAACGTCCCCGCGGGTCAGGGCTCCGGGTTTCTCTGGAGCGCGGATGGGTACGTCGTCACGAACTACCACTTGGCTGGGAAAGCCTCGCGCCGGATCGTCAGGCTCGCGGACGGGCAGTCCTACGAGGGGTACTACGTCGGCGGCGACGACACCCACGACCTCGCAGTGCTCAAGATCAACCCGGTGGGGCTCGACCTCGAGGCGATCCCGATCGGAACCTCGAGCGACCTGCTCGTCGGGCAGAAGGTGTTCGCGATCGGCAACCCCTTCGGTCTGGACCAGACCCTGACGACTGGGATCATCAGCGGCCTCGACCGGACGATCACGTCCGTCGCGCGCACGCTCATCCACGGTGTCATTCAGACGGACGCCGCCATCAACCCCGGCAACTCGGGCGGGCCGCTGCTCGACAGCGCAGGGCGGCTGATCGGCATCAACACCGCGATCTACAGTCCGTCGGGAGCGAGCGCGGGCATCGGCTTCGCGGTCCCCGTCGACACGATCAACCGTATCGTCCCCCAGATCATCGCTTCGGGCAGCGCCGAGCGCGCCGGGCTAGGCGTGGTCATGGTCCCCGACCATCTCGTGCGGCGCTCCGGGATCGACGGCGTCGTCATAGGCTCCGTGCGCAAGGGCAGCGCGGCGGAGCGGGCGGGCTTGCGCGGCCTGGATCCCGCTCGCAACGTGATGGACGTCATCCTCTCGATCGACGGCCGCGCCGTGCGGCTCCAGGACGACCTGCGCCGCATCTTCGCCGAGAAGCAGGTCGGCGAGGAGGTCGTCCTCGAGCTCGAGCGCGAGGGACGCAGACTTCGAGTGCCGGTCCGGCTTCAGGACGTCCGGTAGGAGCTGTGCGCTGCTCCCTGGCACCGCGCATCGAGCCCGTTCCGCTCGCCGGTCTTCGCGACCGCTCGTGAGCCTGGACGGCGGCCTGCCGGCATCTCACCGCGTCCAGCCCACCCGCCCCTCAACGCAGCAAGAACCCGTCCCGCAACGGGTCATCGGGGTCGACCAAGAACTCGTGGCGTCCCGTGATGTGCGCCGTGCCGGTCACTTCCGGCACGATGGCCGGTAGGTCGCCGACGAGCGTTGCGCGCACCGCGCGCACGTCGAAGCGCGTTCCGATCAGGCTCTCGATCGTGATCCGCTCGCCCAGCGCGAGCTCGCCGCGCGCGTGCAGCACGGCGGCCCGACCGCTCACCCCCGTGCCTGTCGGCGAGCGGTCGACCTCGCCCTCGGCGAAGATGCAGACGTTGCGGCTGAAGGCGCCCTCCGTTCCCGGCTGCGAGAGGATCGTGCCGTACAGGAAGCCCAGGTCGGCATCGCCGTCCGGGTGGGCGATCACCTTCGCGTCCATGACCGCGCGCTTGATGCGCATGCCGACGTCGACGAGCCGCGCATGGTTGGCGGGAACGACCTCGATCCCGAGCGCCGTCGCATCGACGTACGCATAGAACGCGCCGCCGTAGGCGAGGTCGCATGTGACAGCACCGACACCGGGCACGTCGAGCGCGACGTCGCGCTCGAGGAGGAAGGCGGGGACGTTCTCGAAAGCGACGCTGCGGACGCACCCGCCCTCCATGTCGGCCGTGGCCGTCACGCGGCCGGCCGGAGTGTCGATGCGGACGACCGGGCCCTTCGTCGCCAGCAGCCCGCACTCCAAGCCGACGGTCACGAGCCCGATGATCCCGTGCCCGCACATCGTGCTGTAGCCCTCGTTGTGCATGAAGAGCACGCCGACGTCACCGTCGTCCGTGACCGGCGGCGTGAGGATGCAACCGTACATGTCCGCGTGCCCGCGCGGCTCGAGCATCAGCGCGCGGCGCAGGGCGTCGTGGTGGCCGCGCGCCGCCCGACGTTTCGCGAGCATCGTCGCGCCCGGGAGGTCGGGGTACCCGCCGGTCACGACGCGCAGGGGCTCGCCGGCGGTGTGGGCGTCGATCGTCGTGATGCGCAGCCAGTCGTCCGGTGGCTCCCAGGCCATCAGAGCACCAGCTCGCGCCCGAGACCGCGCTCGCGCGCCACGCGGACGGCGCGCGCGGCGGTCGCGACGTCCTGAACGGCGTGGCCGACCGACTTGAAGAACGTGATCTCTTCCGGTCCGGACCGGCCCGGCGCCTTGCCCGCGGCGACGAGCCCGAGCTCCGTCCACTCCTCGCGGCGCGTCGCCCCGGCGCTCTCGGCGAGCACGAGGTCCCCCGCCTCGTCGAGCGCTGACTCGAGCGAATCGATGAACACGCGCGCGCGCCGAACCGTAGTATCGTCGACCTCGCGCGTCTCGAGCGTGAAGCTCCCGACGGCATTCACGTGCGTCCCGGGCACGAGCGCCGCGCCGTCGAACACGGGCACGGGCGAGGTCGTCGCCGTGCACACCACGTCCGCACCGCGCACGGCGTCATCCGCGGACGGGGCCACTTCGAGTCGCGCCTGGACCTCGGTCTGCATCGCGTCGGCGAAGGCTTGCGCGCGTTCGGCGTCGCGGTCGAAGACGCGGATCGTCGCGAGCGTCCGGACGCAATCGATCGCGAGGACCTGCGTCCGCGCCTGGTTACCGCAGCCGACTATCGCCGCAACGGAGGCGTCCTCCCGCGCGAGGAGGAGCGTCGCTACGCCGCTGGCCGCGCCCGTGCGCCAGGCCGTGAGGAACGTGCCGTCGCAGATCGCCGTCGGCTCGCCCGTCTCGGGATCGAGCACGACGACCAGCCCGCTCACGACCGCTCTTCCGAGCTCCCGATTACGCGGGAACACGGACACGACCTTCGTTGCGAGCCCCAAGCCGTCGACGCGCGCCCCCATCATGAGGGTGACGTTGCCGGGCGGCACCGCCACCGACGTCCGTGGCGGCGCGTCCGCGCGCCCCGTCGAGAGCGCGGCGAACGCGTCCTTCACCGCCTCGATCGCGTCGCGCATGGGCAACGCCGCGCGCAGATCGGCGGCCGACAGGCAGAGCAACTTCACGGCTCAGAGCCCCTCCACGCAGACGTGTCCGTCCTGGGTCGGGTCGCTGTGGCGCTGCAGCCCGATCGGGCCCTTCGCCGGCGCACCGGGCAGGAGCGCGGCCTCGATCAGCGTCGCGCCGTTCAGGGCGACCGTGAGGCGCTCGCGCTTCATGACGAAATGGACGGAACAGGCGCGAGCCATGCCGGGAGGAGGATCATGGCCGAGATGTTCGTGTCTCGCGGGCCATCCCGCCAGACGCGCCTCCGGGGCTCTGGAGCGCCCCCCGGGCCCCCGCACGGCGTTCTGCGCCCCAACGGGCCCTTCCCCCGCCCCGGATCCCCGGTTTCCGGCCCAAGGTTCCGCCCCCCGCGCGCCGAAAGAAGCCCGGGTACCCCCACGCCCCTAACCTCGAAACGATGCAGAATTCCGCCACGATGAGCCTCCTTCGCACCACCGCCATGGCCCTCTCGGCCCTCGCCGCCGTGACGATCGCACAGGCGGACGAGCCGGTCGTCTTCATCCAGGACGGCGAGCCCGTCGCGGTCTTCACCATGGACACCGACTGGCTGACGGACCAGGGCTACCTCGCGAGCGCCCCGGGCGCCGGGGACCTGACCGCGGCATTCGGAGCCGACGTGGGCGACTTCCGCCTCTCCGCCCGACTCGCGATCTTCAACCTCGATCGCAGCGCGGCCTCGTTCGTCCTGGACCGCGACAACCACTTCGGATTCGAAGGCAACACGGGAACGATGTTCGTCGAAGGCCCACTGTTCGATGGCGGCATGCGCACGATCGGCAACACGGTCATCGATGACGGCGTTCCATTCGAATTCGTGGTCGAGCGCCGCAGCCAGTCGATCGTCTTCTCGATCGATGGCAAGGTGGTCTACAGCATCAAGGCCCATGACCGGCGGCTCGGCTCCCTCGGGTTCCGTCCACGGCGCAGCCGAATGGCGATCCAGTCGATGACATTCCTGGGCGCGACGTACGAAGAGGAGCGGCCGCTCCAGTACGTCGACGTCTTCCTGGCCGGGCACGATGGCTACAACACGTTCCGGATCCCGTCGGTGGTCACGGCTCCGAACGGCGTGCTGATTGCGTTCGCGGAGGGTCGCCGGAACAACTCCGGTGACTCGGGCGACATCGATATCGTGATGCGCAAGTCGAACGACGGGGGCGCCACCTGGAGTGGACTGACGGTGCTGGCGGACGACGGCAGGAACACGTGCGGCAACCCCTGCGCGGTCGTCGACGAAGACACGCACACGATCTGGCTCGCCTACACGCGTCAATTGAAGAGCGATGACGAGGCCCACATCAACGCGGGGACCTCGCAGGGCACGCGCACGGTATGGATGATGAAGAGCCCGGACAGTGGCACGACCTGGCTCCCCGCGACACAGATCACGGAGTCCGTCAAGGACCCCAGCTGGCGCTGGTACGCGACCGGTCCCGGGGTCGGGATCCAGATCCAGATGGGAGCGAACACGGGACGCCTCGTGATCCCGTGCGACCACAGCTACCCGACGAACGGCGACGACCGGGCGCTCTACGATGTGGGCTTCGGTTCACACGTCATCTACAGCGACGACCACGGCGCGAGCTGGCAACGGAGCCAACCCGTCCGGCCCAAGGTGAACGAGTGCCAGGTCATCGAGCTCGCGGGCGGCGCGCTCGCCCTCAACATGCGCAGCTACGACGGCAACCATCGCCGGCGCGTGGCGCACAGCACGGACGGCGGCGCAACCTGGTCCGACTACGAGGACGTGTACGCCCTGGTCGAGCCCGTCTGCCAGGCGAGCGTCGCGCGGCTCACGTGGCCGGGCCTGGACGGCCGGAGCAGGATCCTCTTCTCGAACCCCGCGAGCACGACGCGCCAGCGCATGACCGTCCGCCTCAGCTACGACGAGGGCGCGTCGTGGCCCGTCTCGAAGCTCGTCTATCGCGGGAAAGCCGCCTACTCCTGCCTCGTCACCCTCCCCGACCAGTCCTTCGGGCTGCTCTTCGAGGCAGACGAGTACGCGCGGATCGCGTGGGCACCGCTCACGCTCGAGTGGTTGACGGACGGCGAGGATTCGATCGGGGCCAAGTAACCGAAGTGCGGAGCCGCGGGCCGCTCCGTTCCTGCCCTTCCGTGCCTTGCCCGCCTTCCTAGCTCATCTTCTCCTGACCAGAAGAAGATGAGCTAGGAAGGCGGGGTAGGCAGGAAAGGCAGGGGAAGGCAGGAGAGCAAGAACGGAGCGGCCCGCGGCTCCGCACTTCGGCTACTCTCGCGGCCGCATGAAGAGCGGGACGATCCACTCGAGTTCCGTAGCGCTCCTCGCCCTCGCATCATGCGGCGCGCACGCGGCCACGCAGGAAGGGCATGAAGCCCTCCTCGAATGGACGGCACTGCCCGAGTTCCCCGACCCGATCGGCGTGGCCGGGCCGTTCGCCGGCGCGCACGACGGGGCACTCATCGTCGCGGGTGGCGCCAACTTTCCGGCGCCCGCCTGGGAGCATGACAAGGTCTGGCGCGCGCACGTTCGCGTCCTCGCCCGCGCGAGTCCGCGGGCGAGCGGCGCGGCGGAGGACCTCGCGTGGCGGGACGCCGCCCCGCTCCCCCACCCGCTCGCCTACGGCGCAGCCGTCTCTACGCCGCGCGGCGTCCTCTGCGCGGGCGGGAGCGACGGCGCGACGACGTTCGCCGACGCGTTCTTCCTGACTTGGGACTCCAAGCTCGGCACAGTCGCGCGCGTCGACCTCCCGCCGTTGCCGCGGGCTCTCGCGCACTCCGCCGCCGCGCTGCTCGGCGACGTCGTGTACGTCCTGGGCGGCCAGACCGGGAGCGAGCTCGCGACGGCCACGCGCGACGTCTTCGCGCTCGACCTCGCGGCGGAAGCGCCCGAATGGAGGTCGGGCGCACCGTTTCCGGGACCGGAGCGCGCGTTCGCCGTCGCCGTCGTCCAACGCGACGGGTACGGCGAGCGGCTCTACCTCATGAGCGGCCGGCGCGCCGACGACACGGGCGCAGTCGAGTTGCTCGCCGACGTGTGGGAGCTCGACCCCGCTCGCGCCACCCCGTGGCGGCGCCGCGCCGACCTGCCGCGCTGCGTCATGGCGGGCACGGCGGCGCCCCTCGGACCGTCCCACATCGTCGTCCTCGGCGGCGCGGACGGGTCGCTGATGGCGCGCGCCGCCGAGCTGCGCGACGAGCACCCCGGCTTCCCCAAGGATGCGCTGCTCTACCACACGATCACGGACACGTGGACGAGCGCGGGCGCGACGCCCGTCAACCAGGTGACGACGTGGGCCGTGCCCTTCGATGGCGGGATCGTCGTGCCGACCGGCGAGGTCCGGCCGCGCGCGCGCACGAGGGCCGTGTGGAAGGTGTCCGCCGTGCCCCGCGAGCACGCCTTCGGCGCGTTCAACATCACCGTCGTCCTGCTCTACCTCCTCGCGATGCTCGGGATCGGTGCGTGGTTCTCGCGCAGCAACCGCGGCTCAGACGACTTCTTCCGCGGCGGGCAGACGATCCCCTGGTGGGCGGCGGGCCTCTCGATCTTCGCCACGACGCTCTCGTCGATCACGTTCATGGCCATCCCGGCGAAGGCCTACGCCACGGACTGGGTGTACTCGCTCGGCGCCGTATCGATCCTCGCGATCGCCCCGATCGTCATTCTCTGGTTTCTGCCCTTCTATCGCCGGATCGACGCAACGTCGGTCTACGAGTACCTCGAGCTGCGTTTCGGCATCTCCATGCGGCTCTTCGGGAGCGCGTCGTTCCTTCTGTTCCAGATCGGGCGCATGGCGATCGTCCTGCTCCTGCCTGCGATCGCGCTCGCGACGATCACACCGATCGGCGTCGACGCCTGCATCCTCGTCATGGGGCTGTTCTCCATCGTGTACTCGACCATGGGCGGGATCCGCGCCGTGATCTGGACGGACGTCACCCAGGCGGTCGTGCTCCTGGGCGGCGCGCTGTTCTGCCTGGTCCTCATCGCGATCGAGATGCCCGAGGGCGCGGGTCTGATCGATGTCGGGCGCGCGCACGACAAGTTTCGGGTCGTGAACTGGACGCTCGATTCCACGACGACTGCCCTGTGGGTCGTCCTCTTCGGCAACATCCTCAGCAACCTGGTGACGTACACCTCGGACCAGGCCGTCGTGCAGCGTTACATGACGACGCCGACTCGCAAGCAGGCGGAGCGCGCGATCTGGGTCAACGGCTTCCTCGCGCTCGGTGCGACAGCGCTGTTCTACAGCCTCGGCGCGGCGCTGTTCGCATTCTACCGCTCGAACCCAGAGCGCCTCGACCCGACCTTCTCGACGGACGCGATCCTGCCGCTCTTCGTGTCGCGCGAGCTCCCGGTCGGCATCGCCGGGCTCGTGGTGGCCGGGATCTTCGCGGCGGCCCAATCGACGGTCTCGACGAGCATGAACAGCACCGCCACCGTGCTCGTCACCGACGGTTACCGGCGGTTCGTCGATGGGCGCTCCGAGCGCCACTACCTGCGTGTCGCGCGCGCGTGTACCGTGGCCCTCGGGCTGGTGGGGACGGCGGGCGCGCTCGTTCTCGCGCACGTGGGCGCAAGCTCGCTGCTCGACGAGTTCATGAAGCTGCTCGGCCTCACCACCGGCGCGCTCGGCGGCCTGTTCGTCCTCGGCATCTTCACGCGGCGCGCGCACACAGCGGGCGCCGGCGTCGGTGCGGCAGCCGGGATCGCGACCCTATGGTTCGTGCAATCGCGCACGGACCTGCACTTCTTCCTGTACTCGGGCGTCGGCGTGGGAGTGACGGTGGCGGTCGGGTACATCGCGAGTCTCGTCCTGCCGGGCCCGGCTCAGGCGCCGGAAGGGCTGTGCCTGGCCGGGCTCGATCGCTCGCGGGTGAGCTGAGCCCACTGCGTTCGCCCTCTTTCAGGGCCGCCTACGCACTTCTGCCCCGGGTGTCTCGCGCCTCACTACCCGACACTAAGGAAGGCCGATCCGGAGCACACCCACACCATGAGAATCTCCACCATCATGACCCCCGACCCGGTCTGCGTCGGACCGGACCAGACCCTCGACGAGATCACGCACCTCATGGAAGAGCGGCACTTCCGCCACGTCCCGGTGGTGGAGGACGGCGAGTTGCTCGGGGTCGTCTCCAACCGCGATCTGCTCGAGGCGACGGGGTGGCTGCCGAGCCACATCCGCGAGGTCCTCGACATCGAACCGAACCCCCTACCCCCCATGGAGCGACAGCCATGAAACCCATGACCCTACTCTCTGAAGTCAAGGCGAGCGACCTGATGCAAGGTGGCCTGATCACGCTCTCGGCCGACGCCCCGCTCGGCGACGCCATCCGCACCTTCGAGGAGAACCGCATCAGCGGCGCGCCCGTCACCGACCGCACCGGCAAGCTCGTGGGCGTGCTCTCGATGAGCGACGTGGCCAGGACCGATCACGTGCGCGGCGGCAGGATCGAGACCGAACGGGCGGACTACTACCTCGCGAACCCGCTCGACGACGAGGGGGACACCTACATGAGCGAGGTCGAGGGCTACAGCCCCGTCACCGGGGGTACCGAGACCATCCGCCACTGGATGAACCCGGCCATCATCTCGCTGAGACGCGACGCGAGCCTGAAGGAGGTCTGCGAGACCATGGCCCGCGAGCGCGTGCACCGCGTCCTGGTGGCGGAAGATGAAGTGGTCTTCGGGATCATCTCGACCCTCGACGTCGTCCGTTTCCTGGCCAACGAGTTGTAGCGGTCGCTCCGATGGGCGACCACGCGGTGCGCCGGGAGACCGGCCCGAAGACCTTCATGCGGGACCTGCTCGAGGACGTGAGGGTCCTCGAGCGAATGATCGACGAGGGGCGGATCGAGGCCGACGTGCGGCGCGTCGGCGCGGAGCAGGAGTTCGTCCTCGTCGACGGGGCGCAACAGCCGGCGAACACCGCGCTCGAGGTGTTGAGCCGGCTCGATCCGCGGCAGTTCACGACGGAGCTCGGCCTCTTCAGTCTCGAGGCGAACCTGGAGCCCCGGGAACTCTCGGGCGACTGCCTCGCCGGCATGGAGCGCGAGCTGCAATCGATCGTCGACCAGGTGCGCGCGGCGGCGGCCGAGGCCGGCTCGGGCATCGTCCTGTGCGGGATCCTGCCGACGCTCGAGCAGGGGCACCTCACGCTCGATTCGATGACCCCCCACCCGCGCTACATCGAGCTCAACCGGACCACGCGCGAGATGCGCGGGCAGCAGTTCACGACCTTGATCAAGGGTGTGGACCAGCTCCAGGTCACCCAGGACAACGTGATGCTCGAGGCCTGCAACACGAGCTTTCGGACCCACTTCCAGGTGTCCGCGTGGGAGTTCGCGCGGCTCTACAACCTGGCCCAGCTCGTGACCGCACCGGTGCTGGCCGCCGCCGTCAACGCTCCGGTCCTGCTCCGGCGCCGGCTGTGGCAGGAGACCCGGATCCCACTCATGCAGCAGGCGCTCGACAGCCCGTCGGAGGCGATGACGCAGCGCGGCGGACGCCAGCGGGTGAGCTTCGGAGACCGCTGGGTGGTCGAGTCGCCGCTCGAGATCTTCCGCGAGGACATCGCGCGCTTCCCGATCATGGTCGCAGCCGACCGGGAAGAGTCATCGCTCGCCACACTCTGTGACGGTCGCGTCCCGAAGCTCGAGGCGTTGTGCCTCCACAACGGCACGGTCTACCGCTGGAATCGCCCCTGCTACGGGATCACGGACGGGCGCCCGCACCTGCGCATCGAGAACCGCGCGCTGCCCGCGGGTCCGACGGTCGTCGACGAGATGGCGAACGCCGCATTCTTCTACGGCCTGATCGGAGCGCTGGCGGAGGAGTACGGCGACGTGGCCCGCGCCATGCCCTTCGATGACGCGAAGGCGAACTTCCACGCCGCCGCACGCTACGGGCTGCGCTCGCGGTTCCGCTGGATCGACGGGCGGACCTGGGACGCCGACGAGCTGATCCTGGACCACCTCCTGCCGCGCGCTCGACACGGCCTCGCGCTGCGCGGCGTCGACGACGCGGACAGCGAACGGCTCCTCGGCATCATCCACGAGCGCGTCGCCTGCGGGCGCACGGGTGCCCAATGGGCGCTCGACTCGCTCACGAACATGGCCGACCACGGCCACGTTCAGGAGCGGATGCGCGCGCTGACGGCAGCCATGAGTGCCGGCCTCGAGCGCAGGGACCCCGTCCACACCTGGGAGCTCGCCGACCTCCAGGACGAGTCGGACGACCTCGAGAGCGTGCGGACGGTCGGCCAGATGATGACGACGGATCTCTTCACCGTGCGGCCCGACGACCTCGTGGACCTCGCCGCGAGCTTGATGGACTGGAAGCACATCCGCCACGTCCCGGTCGAGAGCGCCGAGGGCCGGCTGGTCGGGATCCTGTCGCACCGCACCCTCCTGCGGACGCTCGCCGACGGGTCGGGGACCCAACCCCTCGCCATCCGCGAGATCATGTGCGGCGACCCCTTCACGGTGACGCCCGAGACGTCGTCGCTCGAGGCGATCCACCTCATGCAGCGCCACCGGGTCAGTTGCCTGCCCATCGTCAAGGAAGGCAAGCTCGTCGGAATCGTGACCGAGCGCGACTTCATCGAGGTGTCGTCACGGCTCCTCGACCGCTGGCTGCAATCCGGCTGAGAGCGCCATCTCACAATCCGCCGCACGGAGTCGCACCGATTCCTCTCCGTTGTCACTCCACCTCGACGTACTCCCCGCCGGTCTCGCGTGCGAGCCCGGCGAGCAGCTTGCGGCTGCCGCCCACGGCGATGCCGTGGATCACGACGCCGCTCTCGTTCGCGCGCGTGGCGATCACGTCCCGGATGCGCGCGATGCTCGTGATCTTGCCGCCCCAGGGTTCGCCATCGGACAAGAGATAAATCACCTCGACGCCCTCGTCTTCGAGCGCGAGCTCGAGCGCGTCGTAGATCGCCGTGCCGCTGCGGATCGGGTCGCGCCACACGAAGCGCAGGGCCGATGCCCGCGACTCCTCGTCGAGCGGGACGAGGCGCGGTCGCCAGGGGTGCCTGTCCCACGCGAAGAAGATCATGTTGAAGCGGTGCCCCAGGGGCAGGCGTCCCAGGAGCCGGATGAGGTTTCGGCGGACGGCCTCGTGGCGCGTGAGGCCAGACGGCGTCTCGCCCTTCATCGATGCGCTCGCGTCGAGCACGAAGCACACCCGGTCGCCCGTGATCTGGAGCCCGTAGAACGAGGCGCGCGTATCGTTCACCCGCCGGCGGTCGCGCCGCTCACGCTCGAGGCGCAGAGCCTCCGCATGGGTCGGCATCGCAAACGTCGCGCCCACGTCGCTCCACCAGTGACGCCAGCGCGCCGGCGACCGCCCGTGGTCCTCGCCGGTGAGCATCCGGAGGCTCCAGTGCGGCGACCACTCGAGCCAGTCGACCTCCTCGTCCAGGCGGTCGAAGAGCAGCGGGATCGAGTCGCGCCGGCGCAGAGCGGTCACGGCGTAGTACGCCTCGAAGCGCACGGACTCCGCCGGGTCGCGGATGAAGTGGTAGAGGGCCTGGACGGCCGCCGGCAGTCGGACGCGGGCGAGCGCGATCACGGCACCCTCGCGCAGCGCGACATCAGAGTTCTGTGCGAGGCCGAACAGACGGGCGACCCACGCGTGGCGATCGGCCTGCAGCGGCCCCTGCGCGACGAGCGCGGCGCGCCGGATGTCGGCGTCGGGCGAGCGCTCGAGCCGCTCGAGAGCCTGGCCGTGGTCCCGGTGGCGCCGCGCGGTCAGGCCCTCGATG
>SMVB01417296.1_pt1 | contig 24067 bp, 23 predicted proteins | sample 2456461 | NCBI WGS metagenome assembly SMVB01 (sample SAMN11095934, study PRJNA526329) | marine sediment metagenome | biome: Marine sediment; feature: Surficial sediment; material: Deep marine sediment; isolation source: Hadal surficial sediment | place: Pacific Ocean | collected 2014-05 | depth...
GCTTGGCGCCATCACAGGCCATGCCGGCCGCCAGCGTGACAGCGTGTTGCTCGGCGATAGCAACATCGAAAAAGCGATCTGTGAAGCGCTTGGAAAACTCCACCATGCCCGAGCCCTCGCACATGGCCGGCGTGATGCCGATCAGGCGTGAGTCGCGCTCGGCCATGTCGCACAGCCATCGGCCAAATACATCTTGATACTTTGGCCGCGGGGCGCTCGTGGACGTTACCGCGGGCTGAGGGCCTTTGGGTTTGGCCTCTATCTTGCTGACGGCGTGATAACCCACAGGATCATTTTCGGCCGGGAGAAAACCTTTGCCCTTCATGGTGCGGATATGGAGAAACTGCGGGCCCTCAAGGTCCTTCATGTTCTCCATAGTTTGGATCAAACTGGGCAAATCGTGACCGTCCAGGGGGCCGATATAGTTAAAGCCCAACTCTTCAAACATCGTGCCCGGGGCTACCATGCCCTTCATGTGTTCCTCTGTGCGTTTGGCAAGCTCCCAGGCCGGCCGAATCTTCTCGAGGACTTTTTTCGAGCCCTTGCGCATGGCGATATAGGTCTTGCTGGCCCATATTTTGGCGAAATAGGTGGCCAAGCCGCCCCTGTTATGGCCAATGGACATCTGGTTATCATTGAGAATGACGAGCATATTGGGGCGTACATGGCCGGCGTGGGCTAGGGCTTCAAATGCCATTCCGCCGGTAATAGCGCCATCGCCAATGACGGCGATAACTTTGCGCTTGAGTCCCTGGTTTGCCGCCGCAAGCGCCATGCCCATGGCAGCCGAAATGCTGGTGGAAGAGTGACCCACACCGAAGGTGTCGTATTCACTCTCACTGCGCTTGGGAAAGCCGGCGAGACCGCCCGCCTGCCGAATTGATTGCATGCGCTGCATGCGGCCGGTGAGGATCTTGTGCGGGTAGGTTTGATGGCCTACGTCCCACACAATACGATCCTCGGGGGTGTTGTAGATATAGTGCAGGGCGATCGTCAGCTCGACAACCCCCAGGCCCGCGCCGAAGTGGCCGCCAGTCTGGCCTATGGTATACATCAGAAAGGCGCGTAATTCCTCCGCCAGTTCCAACAATGCGCTTTTGGAGAAGTCGTGCAGCGATGCCCCCTGGTCCAAAGAGGTCAGCAGAGGGGTGGCAGGCGCCGCTAATGGAATTGTCGAAAGCATGGGCGCGATTCTAGCGCAAAATGTGGTGAAAGGGGTGTTTTATAGTTGGCCGTACATGTCCGGATTATGCTGTTCCAATTTGCTCAGCAACAACATGGACAATCTGGTGTAGCCGAGTTCGTTCAGGTTTACCCCGTCCGCGCGGAAATAGGCGGGTTTGGGTGCGCCAGAGCGATCGGACAGCAGCCTGTTGGCATCCAGCACCTCCAGATGTTTATTGGTTCTCGCCAGTGAATATAGTTGCCGGGTGACCTCCTCAATCTTTGCATGATCCCCGGGGTAGAGCAGGGTCTTTAAAGGGGCGAATACATAGAAGCGATCGCCTTTGCGATGGGAAAGATCCAATTCCACCAGTTCGCGAATAGCCTCTACCAGCTGCGTTGCAGACTTGTTGTCACGAACATGGAATTCACTATTGCCGGGCAGCAGCACCACTGTGTGAGGTTGGTAGAAACCGATCAATCGCGAGTAGTGAAAGGAAATATCATTGACTGTGGCATCCCCCAAACCGCGCATCAATACTGTTGTAGGGGCGAGCAGGTCCGACAGTCCCTGCCAGAGGGTTACTCTGCGCCCCCCTGCGATCACAATTGGGTCGACGGGACGTTTTACCAACCTGTCTGCCTGGGCATAGGCATCCACTTCGCTGGTCCACACCTGCGGGGATGTATCCAGTGAAGACAGTGTCTCCCCGGAGATTAGCAGTGCCAGATGAAGTATCGGTATCAGCAGTAAAATTGCCGCTACGATGCGGATTGCCTTCCAGGAATACATTGCATGATTTCCGGATGAGTTTGTGTTCAAGTGTGTCGTAAATGCCCAGTGGTGGCAAATGCAGGTGAGATCACTGTGACCTGGTTCGCAGGTTCATGGCTAAAACTTACCATTGCGGTGCGTTCGGTGTACGATTCCTACATGATTTACCAGCGTCATATTCCAAAAGAGGAGCTTTTTGCAGCCCAACTAGAGTTGTTGATGCAAAACTCGCGGGTTGCGACCCTGGGCGTACACCTGGCGGGCATGTTCGCTGTGGTCCTTATGTTTTGGTCATATCTCGAGTTGCCTTACTTGCTTATGTGGGCCAGTTTTTTTGTGATCCTGCTGCTAGTGAGTTCCCTAACCATGAGCTCTGCCTTGGTGGAGCGGCGGTACCATACCCAGCCCAAGCGCACCTACTGGCAGCTTGTTCTCATCGCGGGTCTCACCGGTTCGATCTGGTCGGCGCTCTATATCTATGCCGCCACGGTTGTGCCGGTGACCTTGCAATATGCATTTTTAATGATAATTATCACGATTGCCGCCGTTTCGGTGGGTGTGGCGGTCGTTATCCGGGAATACTTTATTGTCTATCTGTTTGCGTCCGTTTGGCCCATCGCCTGGTGGAATCTGGTTCACTATTGGGAACAACCTTTTAATCTGATTATCGGCTTGTTTCTCTTGCTGATTTGCGCGGTGCTGGTGTCGGTGACTAACCGAATCTATGAGTCCTTTCGAAATTTGATTTCCCTGAATTGGGAGAGAGAGGCAATATCACAGGAGCTGGGTGAACTGACCGGTTCTCTGCGAGATCGCAATCGGCAATTACGCGATGCGCGGCGGCAATTGACAGACCTGGCCAATGTGGATGAATTGACGGGTCTGGGCAATCGCCGTTTGGTGAATACCGTGTTGCAACAAGAGATAAACCGGGCGCGGCGCAGTGGCGCGCCCCTGTCGATTATCTTGCTGGATGTCGATTATTTCAAAAATTACAATGACACCTATGGTCACCCGGCGGGTGATACGGTGTTGCAGTTATTGGCGGATGTGATGCAGCGCGCCACATCCCGGGCCGGTGAGGTGGTGGCGCGCTATGGCGGCGAGGAGTTCATTCTGGTCTTGCCAGGTGCCTCGACTGGCGCAGCGATGCGCACAGCCATGCGGCTCAGGGAATTGGTCAATGCCGAGGAAATTCTCCACGAGAGTTCCCCCGTTGCCAAGCATATTACTGTCAGTCAGGGCATCGTCACGGTGAGGCCCGATGGCGAGTTGCAGCCCACAGAGGTCATCGAAATGTCCGATAAGGCACTGTACAGAGCGAAAGACGCCGGTCGAGACGCCATTGAGGTTACCGATCCGCGGAAACCGGCATCGCCTGCTCTAAGGAGCCTCTGAACAAGTCCTTGGCATCTCTGCGCAGCCTGAAGCGTGCAGATGCAAGGCGCAGTTTGCCGTTAATGGTTTTAGTCCTTAACAAAAGCTGCACCAACAGTAGGCGCTCTTAGGCGACGCGGCAAATGCATGCTTCAGGCTGCGCCCTCCGGGGCTCTCAGGCGATTCCAGGCTCCGCGTTATCATTTCTCGACGTGCAACCAGCATGCCTTCAAACTGATGCCTTGACCCTGAAATCGCCTGAGAGCCAGAGATGCCAAGGACTTGTTCAGAGGCTCCCTAGAGTCCCCCTAGTTGGACGAATCCTTGAATTGATGAATCTGACGGCGCTGTTTCTTGGTGGGCCGTTTTGCCGGCCGGTCAATCATGCCCCCGGCCGCTTTGCGAGCCTCTGCCTCCGCCTTGCGTTTTTCAATACTCTCGGCCATTTCCTGATAAAGAGCTTGTGCCTCGGTGGCACCGCGCCGCTGGTTTGACAGTGCCATTACCCGGATCACCTTCTCCTCCCAGCCCTGACGGATGTGCAGGGTATCGCCAATACTGATTTCTTTGGAGACCTTTGCCCTCCGCCCGGCAAAATGCACCTTCCCGCCTTCAATCGCCGCTTTGGCCAGGCTGCGAGTCTTGAAAAATCGGGCGGCCCAAAGCCATTTGTCCAGGCGCAACTTTTGCAGTTCGCCCGACTCATCCTGCGTTCGGTTCTTCACAGCGCACCGCATGGCATGATTTCATCGAAGTGATGAATACCGGGAAAATCGGTATCGATGCGCTTCTGCCGCTGACTGTCAGGTTGTAACAAGGTCAGTAGATGCGCTATGCCGTATTGCCGGGCGCTGTGCAAGACGCTCTCGGTATCATCGATGAGCAAGGTATGAGCGGGGTCGAACGGGTGCAATCGCTGGAGCTTGTGCCAAAAGGCCTGCTCTTCCTTCGGCGCGTCCAGATCGTGCGAGACGACGATTCGATTGAACCAGCGAGTAATATCCACCTCGGCCATTTTTATTTCCAGTGTCTTGCGATGGGCATTGGTGACCATCACCACGTCGCGGCGACTGTCGCGCAATTGTTGCAGAAATTCCAGGGCATGGGGGCGCAACGATATCATATGCCGCAACTCGCGTTTCAACGCCGGAATGTCGAGCTGCAGTTGCTCGGACCAATAGTCAATGGAATACCACGCCAGCGTGCCCTGGCCTGCGCTGAATTGCTGGAGCAGATGTCGGGAGGAGAGCTCCTCGCTAATGTGATGTTTGTCGGCGTAGACCCGGGGTAGGTGCTGGGTCCAAAAAAAGTTGTCAAAGTGAAGATCGAGCAGGGTGCCATCCATGTCGAGTAACACAGTTTCGATGTTATTCCAGTCAATCATACCCGGTGTGACCCGATTATAGCGTTGGCGGTAATTATGCCACGGGGGCCATGGTATAGTCCCGGGTAAACATTTATGGATCCCCACGTGGATAACCTGCACGCGCTTGTCAGCCCCCTCATTGAACTGTGCCGCCGGGCGGGGGATGTCATTTGCAGCCACTACAATGCCCCGGGCGCCGCCGAGTTTAAGACCAAGCGTGACGATTCACCGCTTACCCGGGCGGATTTGGATTCCCACGCGATACTACAAGACGGCCTGGCAGCTCTAGATCGCGAAATTCCTGTGCTATCGGAGGAATCGGCTAGTGAGGAGGTTGCGCAGCGCTTGTCCTGGACGCGGTTCTGGCTGGTAGATCCACTGGATGGCACCAAGGAGTTTCTCGCCAGGACGGGGGAGTTCACCGTCAATATCGCCCTGATCGACGACCATGTGCCTGTGCTAGGGGTGCTCTATGTTCCCCTGACGAGGCAAGCTTATGTGGGAATTCCCGGTTGGGGTGCGCAGTGTTATCAGTGTGATTCCGATGGGCAATGGTCTTCGCGCACAGTTGCCACTTGCGCCTTGCGGGAGGGCGATCTTTTGACAGTGCTGGCCAGTCGCAGGCATCGCGGACCGCCACTCGAAGACTGCTTCGCGTGGCTACAGCGGCACTGGGGTCCGACCGAGCGCCTGAATAGCGGTAGCGCCTTGAAGTTTTGCCAGATGGTCGAGGGGAAAGGGGATTTTTATCCCCGGTTTTCACCGTGCTGCGAGTGGGATACCGCAGCGGGTCAAGCACTATTGGAAGCCGCAGGTGGGTGTCTGCTGGGCATGGATGGCAAGCCCCTGCGGTATAATTGCAGGGAAACCCTGCTCAACCCGGACTTTTACGCAATTTCCGACGCGGGCAATCCGTTTTGGCGCGGCCTGTTTCAATGCTCGCGGGAGTAAGTTCGACAATGCAGGGCAAATCGATGGCTAATAGCTGTATAGATAATCCAAGTAGGTGTAGTGTTGCGTTCTGGTTACAGTGGGCGGCAATAGATGACTAGACATAATGGATGAACCACCTGAAACAGATCCCCTGGGCGAACAAAAGGCGGCCAATGAGCTGTTTACCCCGGCGATGCGATTGCTTGAACTGCAAACCAAACACCGTGCGCTGGATATCCGAATTACCCAGATGTACGACTACCCCTACCAAAATCAAATACTGCTGCAACGCCTCAAGAAGGAAAAGCTGCGCTTGAAAGACAGCATCGAGCGCCTGAAGAACGATATGATCCCCGACCTCAATGCCTGATGGCCGTTTGGCTGACCGGGCGGAAATGTAGTGAATAAAGCGGAGTTGCCAAAATGACAGAGAATGCATCGTGCGCGGTCAAACGCATTTTGAAGACTGCGGCGATGGCGCTGGTGATACCGGGTCTGCTGGTGACTGTTCCGGTGTTGGCCCAGCAGGGGGCGGAGGAGTTATCCGTTTCGGTCACTGCGCTGAAGGGGCCGCTACACCTGATGCAAGGGCGGGGCGGCAACGTGCTGGCGTCGATTGGCGAGGACGGAATACTGATCATCGATGACGACTACCCCCAGTATGCGCCCTATTACGAACAAGCACTGTCGGCTCTGACGGGTGAGGGAGCCGTGCCGCGTTTTCTGTTGAACACGCATTGGCATGGCGACCACACCGGCGGCAACGCGTTCTGGGGCGAGCGCGGCGCGGTGATTGTGGCGCACGAAAATGTCCTGCAGCGTATGTCTGTCCGCCAGGAAATGAAAGCACTGGGTAGGGTGGTTGAGCCCAGCCCCAAGTCGGCCCTACCGGTGGTCACCTTTGATGATGGCCTCGCTCTGCACTTTAACGGCGATGTTGTCGAGGTACTGCACTATCCCAGCGGTCACACCGATGGCGACAGCGTGGTCTTCTTCGGCGGCGAAAATGTCGTGCATATGGGTGACCACTTTTTTAACGGAAACTTTCCTTTCGTTGATATCGGTTCCGGGGGAAGCGTGGCGGGTTACGCGGCCAATGTGCAGGCAATTCTCAATCGCATTGACGACCACACACTGGTGGTGCCGGGTCACGGGCCGTTGGCGAATAAGGCCGACCTGGCCCGCTTCCATCGTATGATCGAGTCGACATCCGCGCTGGTGGCAGCCAAACTTGGCCAGGGCTTGAGCGTGGAAACCATCATCGAACAGGGCCTGGGCGAGCAATGGCAATCCTGGGGGCAGGGTTTCATCAATGAAGCTGCCTGGATATCCGTCATCGCGGCAAAATAGAGCGGGACCTGGACGTGTTCAGGGGCCCCTAAATCAACAAAGCGCCCTCCAGCGTGAGCAGTTGGGTCTTCATCGCCAGGCCGCCGGAAAAGCCAGTGAGAGAACCATCGCTGCCAATGACGCGATGGCAGGGCACGACGATGGGTAGCGGGTTGCTGCCATTGGCAGCCCCCACTGCTCGCACTGCCTTGGGTTTCCCTATAGCGTTGGCGATATCCTTGTAGCTGCGCAACTCACCGTAGGGAATGTCCGCCAGCGCAGACCATACCATTTGCTGAAATGATGTCCCGCCTGCATCTATGGGCAGGTCAAAGTCGTTGCGGTCACCGGCGAAATACTCGGTAAGTTGCTTTGCACAGGCGGTCAGGGCTGCATCGGAGCACCGTTGTTCACCCGCCATGGAGCTGTGCTGGTTCGGAAATTCTATCGCTGTCAGGCAGCTGCCATTCGAGCGCAGCTTGAGTGCGCCGATGGGGGTGTCGAGCAGGGCGTAGTGGGTGGATAATTTCATGTGGACAGGCTCCTCCAAAGCAAGTTGGCGGCGTAGGAACGCCAGGGGCGCCAACTGTCGGCGTTTTCGTTTAACGCTCTAGTGCCAATCGCAACGTTTTCCGAAATAGCCGAGTAGGCGTTAATCAGTCCCAGATCACCTGCCGGGAAAATATCCGGGTTGCCGTAGCCGCGCATCGCGACAATGGCAGTCGTCCAAGGGCCGATGCCTTTGAGTGCGGCAAATGATGCCAGGTCCAGGGCGGCGTTTTGTTGCGCGCTGCGGCGGCAGAATTCACGCAAGCTGTCCCGCCGCCGCCCCGGCATTGGGAAATACTGGTCATCCAGAGCGGCCAGTGCGCCGGGTTGCGGAAACACAAACACAGAATTTTCAGTACTGGATGCCGCTACCAACCGCGCGCAAACGCTGCGGGCGGCCCCAATGCTAACCTGTTGGCCGACAATGGCTCGCACCGCCGCCTCGTATATCGACCATTGTATGGGCGATCTTATGCCGGGGATGACATCCATAAGCCGCGCCAGCACGGGGTCTGTGCCCAGCGCCTGCCGAATAACCGCCGGATTTGCATCCAGGTCAAACATGCGGCGCACTCGGGTTACGATCGGCATTAACTCGCCGTGTGTGGGCAGGCGTAATGTCAGTTGCAGGGCGTTGCGCCCGGTTACCGGAGTGACCCGGATGGTGCCAATCGCCCCCTCGACCAGGATATTGCGTTGGTAGGCGTTATCATCTACCTGCTCTACTCCTTCGATGGCATGGCGACCAAAGAAATCGATCACGCCCGCCCAGTCATAGGGCGGTCGGTAGTGCAGCTGCAATTTTATATCGGTGCCGCTGTCGCCGCCCCTGCGCTTTGAACGCAGGTCACCAGGGGTAAAACCGAAGCTCTCTCGCACGGCGCTGTTAAACCGTCGGACGCTGCCAAAGCCGGCGGCAAAGGCCACTTCGGTTATAGGCAGCCCAGTTTCTACCAGTAATTTTTTGGCGAATAACAGGCGTTGATTCTGGGCCACCGCAAGCGGCGATACACCCAGTTCACGCTGAAATAACTTGCGCAGGTAGCGCTCACCCACACCTAATCGTTCTGCCAGCTCCGCCAGCGATTGTGTATTGAGAGCGCCTGCCTGGATCAGCCCCAGGGCGCGTTGCACGGTGGTGGAAGTGCCGCGCCAGGCGGGGCTGTTGGGGGCCGACTCCGGCCGGCATCGCAAGCACGGGCGAAAACCGCTTTCTGCGGCCTGCGTGGCATTCTCAAAATACACCACGTTTTTTTCCGCCGGGGGCCGGGCCGGGCATATGGGCCGACAATAGATGCCGGTGGTGCGCACGGCTAAAAAGAATTCTCCATCGAAGCGGGGGTCTCGGGCGAGGCGGGCGCGGCGGCAAATTTCTGGGTCGATGTTCATATGTTCAATATAGTCTGTGACGCACTCTACTACTAGCCAAAATCGGCCCTGTATGTTGGCAGTTCATGGTGGACGAATACGCAAAGTTTCGAATTGGGGCCGCTAGCCGAGACACGCCGTGAACCCATCCATGGGGGCTTGGCAACAGCATCCTTGCTGTCGACAGTCTCAGCTACCGGTTCAATTTCGAGGTTTGGCTTATACCAAGGTCTACGATGAACCTACTCCATATTCCGCGTCAGTGCTTTCAGCAGCGCCGTTCCTGCTGGTAATACTCTGGCGATTCAGCCCTGATTCAGTCCTTCGTTCTAACATCCGACGCATTGTGAATCTTGCAGCCCTTACCGGAGCCGGGACATTTGTACGTCTAACGTTATAGAATGCGCCTTTTGCCGATCATAGTAGCGTTGTGGGTCTGCGGGGCGGGGTTACGACTGTCGACAGCAGGGACGCTGTCGCCAAGCCCCCATGGATGGGTTCACGGCGTGTCGTAACCCCGCCCCGCAGATCCACAACGCGGACTTGTATCCGCCAAATGCATTTATAACAGGTACACAATGGACCTAGTCGTATACGCAGTGCCCTTTTTCGTCGTGGCAATATTTGCCGAGCTGGGCTATGGCCTGGCGAAGGGCCGCAACACCTATCGCATGAACGACAGTGCCGGCAGTTTGTTTATGGGGACGCTCAGCCAGGCGAGGCGCTTCGCGACGTTGGGCATCGGTGGTTATGTATACCAACAGATCACCGACTACTTCTCGCTGCCGCTGATGGATGCCTCGCAGTGGTTTACCTGGGTACTGGCCTTCGTCGTGTATGACCTGTGCTACTACTGGTTTCACCGCATCTCGCACGAGCGCACCCTTTTTTGGGCATCCCACGTGGCGCATCATCAGAGTGAGGACTACAACCTGACCACGGCGCTGCGCCAGACCAGTACCGGCTTTCTGTTCGGCTGGGTTTTCTATATCCCCATGTATATGTTGGGTGTGCCGGCGGAGGTTGTGATTACCGTCGGCTCGGCTAATCTTATCTACCAGTTTTGGGTGCACAGTGAGCACATCCCCAAGCTCGGTTGGTATGAGTGGGTATTCGTTACCGCGTCCAATCACCGCGTGCATCACGGCCAGAATGATATCTACATGGATCGCAATTATGGCGGGGTGTTCATCCTGTGGGACCGGCTGTTTGGCAGTTTCCAGGAAGAGTTGGATGAGGAGCCCTGCGTCTATGGCATTCGAGGGCCGCTGCACAGCTTTAACCCGGTGAAGGCCAACTTGCATATCTATATCGAGATGATGGTGGATTGTTGGCGGACCCGGCGCTGGCAGGACAAACTCAAGATTTGGGTGGGGCGTACCGGGTGGCGCCCCGCAGACGTGGCCCAGCGTTTTCCCCGGGAAAAGAACGATCTGGCCACCTTTGAAAAATACGACCCGCCCACGCCCAAACGGATATTCTGGTACGTGGCTTTTCAACTGACAGCGGTGGTTTTTGCGCTCAATGGCATTGCCGGCAGCGCTTTTGCCTATTTCGCCGGGTTTTCCCAGGCGTCTCTCATCCTGGCCACCTGTATCACCACCGCCCTGTGGCTGCAATGCGGGGATCCAAAAGCGACAATGAAGTGGGAATTACTGCGTTTGACGGCATTGTTTGTGCTGCTTGCGCTGGGTTGGCAGGCTGGGTTTGATAGCACCACATTGGTTGTTCTGGCGGTATATGGCGCGGTAAATTTGACCTTGCTGCCGCTGATGCGCAACGCCGCAGCGGTTATATCGGCACCTCAGCTGGCCACTACGGGGCCGCGCTAAACAGCAGTGTTGGCTCCAGCGTCACCGAGCGGGCGCCATCGTCGAGATAGAGTGTGCCGCCAACGACGCTCAGTCCCAGCTTCATTGTCCGGCCCATCAAGCCGGCGGCTTCTTCGATCTCGCTCCAGACGAACTGCCAGACCTGTATGCCAGGCAGGGCACTGATGGCATCGCCGTTGAGCTTCCACCAGGTGGCGCTGCTTTTGCCGAAGGAATACACGCTGACTTTTTTGGCCCGCCCGCAAGCCTTGCGCAGCCGGGGCTCTTCCAGTTGGCCCAGTTCTATCCAGTGGGCAATTTCGCCATTGTCTGCAATCTCCCAGATATCCGGTTCATCGGCACTGGACAGGCCCCGGGTAAATTCGAGCCCGCGATTGCTGTTCAGGCAGTATGCGATCAGGCGCATGGTCATGCGCTCCAGTGTTTCCGAGGGATGTTTTGCCACGGTAAGCGATAGCTCCTCGAAGCAGTTGCGGTCGCTGTCCGCCAGGTTAATCTGGGCTTTGTAGATTGTGGGCTTGAGCGCCATAACGCGATTCCGGTTGGCAGTGACTTATGATTTGATCAGCGATTCAGTGGCATGGGAGGCGAATCCTGCACCCGCCTGGGCGTACAAATTGAATGCTGATATACCTTGTTGTTCCAGCTCCGCAGCCTCGTCGGCAAAGCGCACCACGGCGGCGATGTGGCCACTGTAGCCCAGTTCGGCCAGCAGTTTACTCACCAGTATGTTTTCCTGATGATTGGTCAGGGCCAGCATTATCAACTCTACTTTGGCGAGATCAATTTTGTGCCAGAAGTCCGGGTCACTGGCATCTGCAGCGATAACTCTGCGTCTTTTTTGGCGGTGGTTCTCGAGTTTCTGGTCGTTGTCGTCTACACCCAGTACTGCCTTACCGTATTGGTCGGCCATGGTCTCGTACGCCCCGGTGCCGATATTCCCCATTCCCAGCACGATCACCCTGGTATTGCTGGTATCGGGCTGGCGCGCTTGCAGCTTACTGGATTCGAACCGGCGCAGCGCTTTGTGCCAGCGTCGATATATGCTGTGTGAGTGGGTATTTATTGGCGAAGAGAGTATAAAGCTCACGGCGATGGCCAGGGAGAGTGCGCCACTCCACTGGGCATCTACCCAGCCGGCACTGGCGGCGACAGCCACTACAATGAGGCCAAACTCACTGAAGTTGGTGAGCGCCGCTGAACTGAGCAGGGCCGTTCGGGGCGGGGTGTGGAATAGGGTGAGCAGGGGGAAATACAGCAGGGGTTTGACCAACGCCAGCACACCCAGAAAAACGGCGATGGCGATTATTTCGGCTTGTGGCCAGCCGGCAAGACCGATGGTGAGGAAAAATCCCACCAGAAATAGATCCTTAAATTGCAGTAAATTACGCGACAGTTCCTTGGCTTTTTGATTTCCCGCAAGCAAGCCGCCAATAATCAGCGCGCCCAGGTCTCCCTTCAAGCCCACCAGCTCGAACAATTGCGCTCCCCCCAGGGCGAGGGCCAGGCCGCAAAGGGTGAACAGTTCGCCATGACCGGATCGAGCGAGTAAGCGCAGCACAAGCCCGCGTGCGGGCCATAGTAGTAGTAACAACAGGGCTGCGGGGTGGGGTATTTTCCCCGTGGAGAACGTGAGGAAAAGTACGGCGGCAAGGTCCTGGATGACCAAAATGCCAATGGCGAGATTGGCGTGGCGGGAGGCCATTTCCCCGCGTTCCTGCATGATCTGAATGACAAATACGGTACTGGAAAAAGTCAGCGCAAAGGCGATGACCAGCGTGGCGGTCAAGTCCAGGCCTATAGAGGGCACCACCAGGTTGAGCAGATAGAGCACCGCCATGAACAGCAATTGCATCAACGCCATATGAATGAGGGTCGTGCCCCATATCTGCGGTTTTAGCAGCGCAACGGGTTGCAGTTTCAGGCCTATGGTAAAGAGCAGGAGGGTGATGCCCATGTCGGAGAGCACGAACAATATCTCGCCGCCGCGCAGCTCCATGCCATGAAGGATAAACCCCGCCGCCAGATAGCCAATCAGCGCGGGTAGCCCCAAGGCGCGGCTGGCCATGCCGCAGGCCAGCGCGGCAAGAATTATCAGAGGATCGAGCATCGCCTATTCTACTGCGGCGAGCGCCGGCGGCTCAAGCATGGGATTCGGCCCGGTGAAGGTATTTTTTACTAAACGCTCGGGTTGTTACGTACGGCCCACAGCACGGCTGCGCAGGAGACAATCACAAAAATATCAACCCCCAGTTGACCCAGCCCCAGAGCGCTGAAGGAGGCGAGTGTATGGCTGCTCAGTCCCAATGTCGTGCCGATGATGGGAAAAACGATCGCGGTGAATAGCACAAACCGCGATTGACCGTATAAGCCTATGCCTATAAACAGGTAGATGGCTCCGAACGCGACATAGATGACCAGTGCCAGATCGAGCTCGCGCAGCCACAGCGCGGCGATATGGCTAATGCCCGACAGTGTCATGAGGGTGGCGGCAATGTTGCGTAAACGGCTAATGTTCATGGTTTGTGATGTTACGCGGAGCTTATGGCTCTGGCCACCCGGGAGCCATTTTCCCGGCCCAGGGTTTTCGAGATCCGATCACCCGCGGCGATCAACGCGGGTAAATTTAGCCCCGTGTCAATGTTGAGCCCATTGAGCATGTACACCACATCTTCGGTGGCCACGTTGCCAGAGGCGCCTTTGGCGTAGGGGCAGCCACCCAGGCCGGCCACTGACGAATCGACCGTGCTCACGCCGTGCTGCAAAGCCACCAGGATGTTGCTCAGGGCCTGGCCGTAGGTGTCATGGCAGTGCACCGCGAGCTGCTTGGCGCTGTATTTGGCTAACAGGGTATTGAGCAGGCGCGCCATGCTGCCGGCAGTACCCGTGCCGATAGTGTCGCCCAGGGACACCTCGTAGCAACCCATCTCCAACAGCGCGCCGGTGACTTTTGCCACTGCGTCAGGTTCAATCTCGCCCTGGTAGGGACAGCCCAAACTGCATGATACGTAGCCGCGGACTGGGATGTTGTTTTCCACAGCAGCGGACATCACTGCCTCAAAGCGCAGCAAACTCTCACGGATACTGCAGTTTATATTTTTTTGCGAAAAGGCCTCAGAGGCGGCGGCGAAAATGGCCACTTCGCTGGCACCTGCCGCCAGCGCGCGTTCAAAGCCTTTGAGATTGGGGGTGAGTGCCGCGTATTTGACACCTTCGCGGCGCTTGATGGCGGCAAACACCTGCTCACTATCTGCCATCTGCGGCACCCATTTGGGGTTCACAAAGCTGCCCGCCTCGATCACCGTGTGCCCGGCGAGGGCCAGATCTTCAATGAGTTGTAACTTGCTGGCCAGGGGAATGGTCTGGGCTTCGTTTTGCAAGCCGTCGCGGGGACCGACCTCAACAATGCGCACGGTGCTGGGAAGGGTCATTCCGCGCTCTCCTGGGCGGCGGTGAAGCTCAGCAAGTCGGCGCCGCCATCGACCAGGTCGCCGGCCTGGTAATAAAACTCCGCCACCTGTCCGTCCTCGGGCGCGCGGATAGTATGCTCCATTTTCATGGCTTCCATTACCAGCAGGGCGGTGCCTGCCGTCACTGGCGTACCCGGCTCCACCAGCAAGGTCACCAGCGTGCCGTTCATGGGGGCGATGAGTCCGGCCCCACTGTCGTTGGCGTCTGACTCACCCATATCGGGCAAAACTTCGTGAAAATGGCAGGCCCCATCCGATAAATATAAGGTAAAGCCATTGGCGGTATTGGCCAATGTCGCCTGCTGCCGGTGTCCGTCCACATCCAGATGAAGGGTGTCGCCTTGTAAATTTCCCCTCAGATGGACTTTGCGCCCACCGGCGCTGACGATGTACAACGCACCGCGTTGCTCGACTTCAACCGGGTGGTCCTGTTGATGGCAATGCAGAGTGAGGCGATGAACATGTGGCTCGTTCAGACGCCAGGCGCCGCAGCCCTGCCAGGGTGTCCATGGGTCGGTGGCATGGTTGGACACATTTTGGCGCTGTTTGTGAAGCAGCAGCGCAAAAGCGGCCAGCGGCAGTTCTTTTTCCAGATCCTGGCGTCTATCGTGAAAAATTATATCCCGGTGGTTTTCGATAAAACCGGTATCCACCTCGGCGGCGATAAACGGCGGCGAGGTGGCGAGATTGTAGAGGAAGTCCAGATTGGTGACGGTGCCGCCGATACGGTACTCCCGCAGCGCCGCTGCCAGGCGCTGCAGGGCTCGCTCTCGCGATTCGTCCCAGACGATGAGCTTGGCGATCATAGGGTCGTAATAGACGCTGACTTCATCGCCCTGGCAAACCCCCGTATCCACCCGCACATGGGCCGACTCGGTGGGTGGTTGCAGAAAATCCAGTGTACCGGTGGCCGGAAGAAAGTCATTGTCCGGGTCTTCAGCGTAGATTCTCGCTTCAAAGGCGTGGCCTGTCACCCGGATATCCGCCTGGCGCAGCGGCAACTCCTCGCCGAAAGCAACCTTTAGTTGCCATTCGACCAGATCCTGCCCGGTCACCATTTCAGTCACCGGGTGCTCAACCTGAAGACGGGTATTCATTTCCATAAAGTAGAAGGTGTCGTCTTCATTGAGCAGAAACTCGACGGTACCGGCGCCGACATAGTCAATCGCCTGGGCAGCCTGTATTGCCGCCTCACCCATCTGCCGCCGCAGGGTATCGCTCAGCTTGGGGGCAGGGGCCTCCTCGATCACTTTTTGATGACGGCGCTGAACTGAGCAGTCCCGCTCCGATAGATACACCGCGTTGCCATGGGTATCGCAAAATACCTGGATTTCAACGTGGCGGGTTTTGGTCAGGTACTTTTCCACCAGCATGGTGTCATCGCCAAAACTGGACAGGGATTCGCGCTTGGCTGCGGCCAGAGCGTCGTCGAATTCCTCTGCCGACCACACCTGGCGCATGCCCTTGCCGCCACCGCCGGCGGTGGCCTTGAGCAACACGGGATAACCCATGTCATCACTGGCGGCGCGCAGTATGTCCGGGCTCTGGTCGTCGCCGTGGTAACCCGGTACCAGCGGTACCTGGGCTTTCTCCATGATTGTCTTGGCAGCGGATTTCGAACCCATCGCCTCGATGGCCGCGGTAGGGGGGCCGATAAAACTGATGCCGCTGTCGGCACAGGCCTGGGCAAACGCGGCATTCTCCGACAGAAACCCATAGCCGGGGTGAATGGCTTGCGCGCCGGTGGCCCGGGCCGCGGCGAGGACGTTATCAGCCAGTAAATACGATTCCCTGGCCGGTGCCCCACCTATATGGATGGCCTCATCGGCCAGCCTGACGTGCAGGGCGTCGGCGTCGGCGTCCGAGTACACGGCGACCGTGGCAATTCCCATGCGGCGCGCTGTTTTGATGACGCGGCAGGCGATTTCGCCCCGATTGGCTATTAATATTTTGTTAAACATTGGCATTTCCTATTCTTTCATCCAGCTCGGTTTACGTTTAGTCAAAAAGGCGCCCAGGCCCTCCTGGCCCTCGGCCGAGACTCTGATGTGGGCAATGCGTGAGCAGCTGTCCTCGATCAATTCCGCGTCGATTTCCCTGCCGGCAACGGCGCCGATTAATTGCTTTGCCGCCCGCACAGCCGCGGGCCCATTGGCTAAAATGGCATCCACCAGCGCGGCTATCGCCTCGTCCAGCTGATCTTGCGCCACCACCTCACTTACCAAGCCAATCCGCTGTGCCTCCACTGCGTCAAAGCGCTCTGCGGTGGTAAAATAACGCAGTGCGGCGCGCTCGCCGATGGCCTTGATGACATAGGGGCTGATCGTCGCCGGAATCAGGCCAATTTTCACTTCAGACAATGAGAAGCGGGCCTCCTGCGCTGCCACCGCCATGTCGCAGCAACTCACCAGGCCCACCGCGCCACCGAAGGCCGCGCCCTGTACCCTGGCGATGGTTGGCTGGGGCAGCTCATGCAGGGCTTGCAACATCGCCGCCAGTAATTGGGCGTCTTTGAGGTTGTGATCGAAATCGTATTGCGCCATGCGCTTCATCCAGCCCAGGTCGGCGCCGGCGGAAAAGCTTTTGCCCTGGGATGCGAGGATGACGACGCGCACATCGTCGCGTTGCGCCAGGGCATCGAAAGCCCCACGCAATTCGGCGATGATGGCGTCGTCAAATGCGTTGTGTTTCTCGGGGCGATTCAGGCTGACGGTGGCTACGCCCCGGTTGTCGATGGTTGTCGTTACTGTTTGCTGCGTCATCATCACATCCGAATAATGCCAAAAGTGGAGTCTTCAATGGCTGTGTTCAAGGTAGCGGATATCGCCAGCCCCAACACCATGCGCGTATCCGCCGGGTCTATCACGCCGTCATCCCACAGGCGCGCCGAGGCGTAATAGGGATGGCCCTGTTTTTCATACAAATCAATGATGGGCTGTTTGAACTCGGCTTCTTCGGCATCTGACATGCGTTCGTTGGTGCGGGCAAGTTGATCCTGTTTCACCGTGGCGAGTACGCCTGCCGCCTGCTCGCCACCCATCACTGAGATGCGGGCATTGGGCCACATAAACATGAAGCGGGGCTCGTAGGCGCGACCGCACATGGCGTAGTTGCCGGCCCCGAATGAGCCGCCAATAATCACGGTAAACTTGGGCACGTTGGCGCAGGCAACCGCGTGTACCATCTTGGCGCCATGCTTGGCGATGCCCTCCGCCTCATATTGTTTGCCCACCATGAAACCCGTGATATTTTGCAAAAATACCAGGGGGATCTTGCGCTTGGCACACAGTTCGACAAAGTGGGCGCCCTTGAGCGCAGATTCGCCAAACAAAATGCCATTGTTGGCGATAATTCCCACTGGATACCCGTGGATACGCGCAAAGCCACATACCAGTGTCTCGCCGTACAGGGCTTTGAATTCATCAAAATCGGAGCCATCGACAATGCGGGCGATCACCTCGCGCACATCGTAGGGCTGCTTTTTGTCCGCCGGAATCACGCCGTAGATCTCTTCAATGGCGTAGGCGGGTTCCACCGGCTCGCTCATATCCATCGTTATAGGCTTGCTGCGGTTGGTGCGCCCTATGGCGCGGCGCACCAGCTCCAGCGCGTGATGGTCATTATTTGCGTAGTAATCGGTGAGGCCAGAGGTGCGACAGTGAACATCGGCGCCCCCCAGTTCTTCGGCACTGACAATCTCGCCCGTGGCCGCTTTTACCAGCGGTGGGCCGCCTAAAAATATTGTGCCCTGATTTTTGACGATGATGGCTTCATCGGCCATCGCCGGAATATAGGCGCCGCCCGCGGTGCACGACCCCAGTACCGCCGCAATTTGTGGAATGCCCTTGGCGGACATGCGCGCCTGGTTGTAGAAGGCGTGACCGAAATGATCTTTGTCGGGAAAGACCTCGTCCTGCAGCGGTAAAAACGCGCCGCCGGAGTCCACCAGGTAAATACACGGCAGGTGATTTTCCTCGGCAATTGTTTGCGCCCGGCCCTGCTTTTTCACGGTCAGGGGATAGTAGGTGCCCCCTTTGACCGTGGCGTCGTTGACAAAAATCATGCATTCCTGACCGGCGACACGGCCTATGCCGGTAATGATTCCCGCCCCGGGAACCGGGTGGTCGTACACTTCATAGGCGGCCAGTTGGGACAGCTCCAGAAAGGGCGATCCGGGATCGAGCAGCGCATTGAGGCGCTCCCGCGGCAGCAATTTCCCTTTCGCGATGTGGCGTTGTTGCGCCTTCTCGCCGCCGCCCTGGCGAATTATGTCGACTTTTTCGCGCAGGTCGTCAATCTGTACCTGCATATGTTGCGCATTGGCAGTGAAGGTCGCATCGCGCGTGTTAATTCGTGACTGTATTACGCTCATAGTCTGATTCCGCCCTAGAGGGTTTCCTGGAAGAGTTCCCGGCCGATAAGCATGCGCCGGATTTCCGAAGTGCCGGCGCCAATCTCGTAGAGCTTGGCGTCGCGTAGCAGCCGACCCGTAGCAGCCTCATTGGTATAACCAAAGCCGCCCATGGCCTGAATAGCCTGCAGGGCCATTTGAGTCGCTTTCTCGGCGGTAAATAAAATCACTGCGGCGCAGTCCTTGCGGCTTTCCTCCCCGCGGTCACAGGCCGCTGCAACGGCATAGAGATAGGCGCGAGACGCGCTGAGATCGGTGTACATGTCGGCGATCTTGCCCTGCATCAACTGAAACTGACCGATGCTCTGGCCAAACTGTTTACGATCGTGAATGTAGGGAAGTACCTCGTCCAGGCAGGCTTGCATAATGCCCACCGGGCCGCCCGATAATACCGTGCGCTCATAGTCCAGGCCGGACATCAGCACCTTCACGCCCTTGCCTTCGCCGAGCAGGATGTTCTCTGCCGGCACTTCGACATCCTGGAAAACCAGCTCGCAGGTATTCGAGCCGCGCATGCCCAGTTTATCCAGCTTGGGTGAACGCGAGAACCCGGGGTAGTCGCGTTCGACGATAAAAGCGGTAATTCCCTTCGAGCCACCCGCGGGGTCGGTCTTGGCGTAAATGATGTATACGTGGGCATCGGGGCCATTGGTAATCCACATCTTGGCCCCGTTGAAGATGTATTTGTCTCCCTCCTTGCGGGCGCTCAGCTTCATGCTGATCACGTCTGAGCCGGCATTGGGTTCGGACATGGCCAGGGCGCCAATGTGTTCGCCGCTGCACAGTTTCGGCAAATACTTTTGTTTCTGCTCCTCGTTGCCGTTTTTATTGAGTTGATTCAGACACAGGTTCGACATGGCGCCGTAGGACAGACCCACCGACGCGGAGGCACGGCTGATTTCTTCCATGGCGATGGAGTGTGCCAGGTAGCCCATGCCGCTGCCGCCATAGGCCTCATCTACCGTCATGCCCAACAAGCCCATCTCACCGAACTTGCGCCATAGATCGGCGGGGAATTGATTCTCCCGGTCGATATCCGCAGCGCGGGGGGCGATCTCCTTTTGGGCCATCTGGTAGACCGCGTCCCGCAGCATGTTTAATTCTTCACTCAGGCCAAAATTGAGGGTGGGGTATCCAGTGTTCATGATTGATTCCTGCTGCTAGTGTTTGGTGAAGATTGTGGTGGTTTGCCAGCCTCTGACTCGGCCTGCTCCAGGGCGCGCTCACAGAGGTTTTTCACCTCCTGCAGCCCCTTGAGCATCTCGTCAATATCGCGTTTTTGCTGTTTCAGTAGCTGACGCCGGTTTTCGACGGTACTGATAAGAGAGTGTAGTTGTTCCGCGTTGTTGTGCTTCGAATCGTACATGTCGATCACTTCAACGCTTTCATCGAGGCTCATGCCGATGCGCTTGCCGCGCAGAATCAGTTTGATGCGTACCCGATCAGCCGCGGAATAAAGGCGTTTCTGGCCTTCCCGGCGGGGACTGATGAGCCCTTTTTCCTCGTAGAAGCGCATGGTTCGGGTAGTTACCCCAAATTCCCTGGCCAGTTCCGAGATGGTGAAGGTTTGATCAGGCACGGTTATTCCCGTAATCGCCGAAAGAGATCGTACTATAACTCAGATTTACGTTAACGTAAACGTAAACGTTAAATATAAGCGAGTTGGCTCATGTGTCTCTCCTTTTGGCTATTTGCTATTATCGCCTCATTATTTTTTAGCACTTTGAATAGGGCAAGCAGACCATGCCAAAAACCGTTCTTCTGCCACTTCTGGCCGATGGTGAGTTTCGTTCCGGCCAGGACCTGGCCGATGCGCTGGGTGTCAGCCGCACGGCCATCTGGAAACAGTTCAATAAACTGGAGGCTCTGGGTTTGGCCGTCGAATCGGTGAAAGGTCGTGGCTACCGCATTCCCGGAGGCCTCGAATTACTCGATGAATGCCGGGTGCGAGCCGGGCTCAATAACCGCGGCGCCGAGTTACTGACTGAATTGGTCATCGATGAAGTGGTGGGCTCAACCAACGCAGAGGCGATGCGCAAAATAGAGGAGGGGGCCGGTGCGGGGGTGGTGTGCACGGCCGAGCAGCAGAGCGCGGGGCGGGGCAGACGCGGGCGATCCTGGGTCAGTCCCTATGCGAGGAACCTGTATCTTTCGATGGTAGGGGAGTTTAGCCAGGGCGCGGCGGCGCTCGAAGGGCTTAGCCTGGCGGTAGGGGTGGCGGTTGCCCGTGCGCTGGAGAGCTACGGCATCCCACAGGTACAGCTCAAATGGCCCAATGATGTGTTGCATAAGGGCGCAAAGCTGGGGGGTATTTTGTTGGAAATGGTGGGTGATGCTGCGGGCGCCTGCCAGGTTGTGGTCGGGGTGGGCTTGAACGTTGCAATGCCGGTGGCCACCGCCGCGCCTATCGACCAGCAGTGGACGGATGTGAGTCGCATTGCCAGTGCAGCGGGCGTGCCCTGCCCGGGACGCAACGCGCTGTTGGCAGCACTGCTGAACGAACTGCTGCCGCTGATAAACGATTTTGAAGCGCAGGGTTTTGCGCCCTGGCGGGAACCCTGGCAACTGCTGGATGCCCACGCCGGTAAGCCGGTAGTGTTGAGCAGCGGTAGCAAGGCGTTGGCAGGTATCGCACGAGGCGTGGATGTGCGCGGTGCCTTACAGTTGGAGACGACGGCGGGCATGCAATCGATATTCGGCGGTGAGATATCCCTGAGGGCCGGCGAGTGAAGATGGCGGGCAGTTGCCTGCAGTTGGACGCTGGAAATAGCGGCGCCAAGTGGCGGATGTTGCGCTCGGGCAGAGTTGCACAGCGGGGCACATTTTTACCATCCGATGAGCAATCCCTGGCCGATTTTTTGGCCGGTACCGAGGCCCCTGAGCAAATATGGATATCCAGCGTAGCCTCACCCCGGGCGCAGTCAGCGTTGACGCACGCTCTGTTGGAACAATGGGGGGTGCAGCCCTGGTACGCGCGCACACAGGCGGAGACTGACGGCCTGGTGAACAGCTATGCGGACCCGGCTCGAATGGGCGTGGATCGGTGGCTGGCGATGTTGGCGGCACGGGTTCTTGTCAAGGGCCGCCTATGTGTGGTTGATGCAGGCTCTGCCCTGACCATCGATATCGTGGCGGAAAATGGCCAACATGAGGGTGGCTATATCATTCCCGGCGCGGCGTTAATGGAGCGTGCACTGCTGCTGGACACCGACCGGGTGCGTTTTGAGGAGGACGCGGGTTATCAGCTGGCCCCGGGGAAATCCACGGCCCAGGCGGTTCGACACGGCGTTGCCCTGGCCCAGGCGGGGGCGGTGGGTCTGGTTTTAGGGCAACAAAAATTGGCCAATGATCAACTCGTGCTGTGCGGGGGAGGGGGTGGAGCGCTGCAGCAGTTTCTCGATGGCGCGGGCAAGTGCGTCCCGGATCTGGTATTTGACGGGCTGGCGCTGCTGGCGGCTAGTCGACCATAATTTTGTAGCCGGTACTTTCTAGGCCTTTTCGATCAGTTGTGCACCTTCACTGCGGGAATTACTGACCGCGGTGGCAACCCGGTGGAAATCGACGGCTTGGAAGATACTTGAGTCCTCCAGCTTATCCAGTGTATCCGTACCACGGCTCAGCCACGCAGCGCCATCGGCGGCGTTGAGCATGACTGGCATTCTATGATGCAGCTGGGCGATGTTGCCCCTGGCTTGGGTGGTCAAAATGGTGAATGAAAGCATATCGTCCCACGCCTCCCACAAGCCGGCGAATACCAGCAGCTCACCCGGCTTGTGGATGAAGTATGGCTGTTTGATAGTACCTTCTTTGCGCCATTCGTAAAATCCCCCGACCGGGATCAGGCAGGTGCGCGAGTGTTGCCAGGCGGAGCGGAAGCTGGGCTTTTCCGCGACGCTCTCCAGCCGGGCGTTATGGGTGGGGTATTTGGTGAAGAATGACTTTTCCCAACGGGGGACAAGTCCCCAGCGGGCGGTGCGAACACCACCGTCCCCGACGATGGGTACGTTCTGGGTAGGAGATACGTTGTAGCCAAGGCTCGCCCCGGCGGGCCAATCTTGCAGCACCTCAATCCATTCGTGCATGGCTTTAACGTGATTATGGAATCTGCCGCACATTATTGTTGGCCTCCTGTGGCCGAAGTGGCGGGTTTATTCAGCGAACCTTTGGCCGCCCCCGGCGGTCTAAACTCCCGAGATAGCCTATACTGTACACAGAGGAATACGAGACTACGAGCCATGTATCGATTAGCACCCGTCTTGCTGTTGTTGGTCGGCACCGCAGGGCTTGCCACCACGGTTTACAAGACTGTGGGCGAGAATGGCGTGGTCAATTTTTCCGACACGCCGCCCGAGGATCAGACTGCATTGGAAGTGCTGCAGATCTCCCCCGCGACTCCGCAGCCGGCTGAGGATCACCTTGAGCGCCTTGCCACCCTGCGCGAAACCACCGACCGGATGGCCGCGGATCGCCGGGAGCGTGAAAAACACCGCGCCGAGCTAAACGAAATCAAGGCGAGGACGCAATCGTATCAGGAACCTGTGCAGCCAGATTACACCGACTACGCGGATTACTATCCGATCTACGGCCAGCGCTATCGCCACACTGTTGGTATACCCTGGCGCCCGGGCTTCCGCCCACAGCCAGAACATCTGATCGTGCGCCCGCCTCTGCGCCCTGGTCATGAGGTCATTGGTTCATCCAATTCACAGCTTATGCGACCGCTGGTGTCGTCCCGCCGCTAATTGCAGCCAAAGACCCGATTCTGCAGCTGTTTTGTTCGGTCAGGCGTGGTGCCTGCTCAGTTTGAGCTTGATCCGCGAACCCACGCAACCCAGACTCGCCGTTGCTGGCTTGTGCGAAATCAATTCCTGGCGATCGACAGCAGACGCCGATGAGGCGGTTGCCACACCCGTCAAAACCATTCCTATCGTTACTCGTCTGAACGCTCTCATTGCCTTAACTCCCTTGAGTTGACTGTGGCTACGTTACACCTATCCATTTATGAATGAAATATCCACTAATGATTTTCTTCGTTGCATTTTTGGGTAGGGTAGATATCGCCTTTGATCGCGAGCCAGACTGTAAAGCGGCATTGAAATTTGACCCACCATCGGCACCGAATATTGACCCACCTAAAAAGGGTAAATGGTCAACCCCTGTTCTTTGCGTATTCTGGCCTGTTTCGATGATGTCGCAATGATGTGTCACTCGATCCAGCAGGGCGGTTGTCATTTTCTTGTCCCCAAAGACTGTGGGACATTCTCCAAAAGCAAGATTGGCTGTAATGAGCACCGAAGTTTGTTGATAAAGAAGAGCTACATCGCAGGGCTAAGGCCTGGCAGGAAGAATATAGGTCGCGTGCTAATAAATCCTATCAATAGCAGCGGCGAAAGAGCTGATAAGGCTGTTTTGGCTCCCTATGCCTAATACCCCCACCCCCACCGCCAAAATTTAATACAAATTACCCCCAAATTACCCCCTACACCCCTTGCA
>SMVB01045347.1_pt1 | contig 24063 bp, 24 predicted proteins | sample 2456461 | NCBI WGS metagenome assembly SMVB01 (sample SAMN11095934, study PRJNA526329) | marine sediment metagenome | biome: Marine sediment; feature: Surficial sediment; material: Deep marine sediment; isolation source: Hadal surficial sediment | place: Pacific Ocean | collected 2014-05 | depth...
GAAGTGCCTCACCGAGCACCGAATCGCCCCCGGCGAGCGGAACGAACTGAAGCTCGATGATACGCCCGTCTCCTAACTCCTGAGTCACGACCACCGAACGCACCACCACCGAACGCACCACCACCGAACCGCTCGGCCCTCCTGCCACGCGATCGGCCTCCGGAGCCAACCGCACATCACGGACCGGGAGTCCGGGCACCAGAAATGGAGTCGTCGACGGCGAGGCGGCTGCAGGGGGTCCCGGGGCAGCGTCGCTAAACAGCGAGGCTCCGTCCCGGCGGTCGACGGCCGGCGTGGAGCTAGAAAGCGCGGAGCCACGGAGCTCGTCAGAGAGCCGCGCCGCCTCCACCTTGGGTTCTTCTGCCGGGGCCCTCACACTCGCGTCGGCGGGCTCGACGCGACGAGCAACAGCCGACTCCGCTCGTTGTCGAGCAGATACAGCCTCGACCTGATCCAGCACCAAATCGTCATCGAGCCCACCAGCGCCCCGATCGGCACCAAGTCGGCCCCCCCCAGCGGCCGCGGCATCTTGCAACTCGGGCGGTATGTCCGCTTGGACGAGCCCCCTGACCACCGCAACTCGCGATTCGAGCGGCGGGTCCGCGTCGGCGAGCCCACCGGCCACCGCAGCTTGCGACTCGAGCGGCGTTTCCGTTTCGGCAAACTCCCCGGCATTGTCACGTTCCAGACGCTCCTGATCCGCGGCGGGTGGCAACCCAATCTCCGTAAGGACGCGCTCGGACGCGGCTCCGCGTGCGAGATCGCCCGTCGGCCGGGTAAGATCCCGGGCCATCCAGCCGGCCCCGAGCGACACCACGATCGTCGCCGCCCAACGAAGCGCGTACAGTCGGCTGCCACCCAAGGGCCGAGCCCTTCCCGTCCGTTCGGAGCCCTCGGCCCCTGCAGCCGGGTCCTGCCGACCGGACTCCGCAGCCCGAGCCAGCAGCTCCTCGAGTGGATCGAATTCCACCGGTCCCTGAGCCGAAGCCGCGAGGATCGCGGACGCCTCCTGCCGTAAGCGCCTTTCGTCCTCGAGCAATTGAGCACACATCAGGCAGGCGTCCAGGTGTTCCCGAACGTGCCTGGCGGCTTCCTCTGGATAAGCGCCCAAAGCGCCGTCCAGGTAGGCGTGAACGTCTCCTTTACTGATGTGCGACATCATCTTGCTCCTGCTCTCGATGTGCCTTCACGAGCCGCTCCCGGGCCCGGGCGAGCGTGGTGCCGACCGATCCCGCCGAGATTTCGAGCGCTCCCGCGATCTCTCCGTAATCGAGCCCCCCATCCCAGAGGAGGAGGGCCTCCCGATCTCGCTCACTCAACGCCTCGAGCGCCCGGCGGACCACGGCCTCCCGTTCGCCCTGCTCGAGCTCCGCGGCTGGATCGACGGTCACGGCATGTACCTCCGCTTCCGTTTTCAGCAGCGTCAGGTGGCCCTTCCTGCGAATCGCCGTCCGCGCTTCATCTCTGGCGAGGTTGGCCGCAACGGTGAACAGCCAAGCCCGAGGACTGGCGGGATTCTCCCGGAGCGCCCGCACGAAGGTATCCTGTGCCAGATCCCTCGCGCGCTCCATATCCCACACCTTCCGATGAAGGAAGCGCACAAGGTCCGGCAGCGTGGTCCTGTACAGTTCTCCCCAGTCTACATCCACGGCATCCTCGATCGATCAATCAGCCTTTTCAAATCTAATGACGAACGAGTGCCGAGATGTTGCACAGGTAGGTGGGAGGGACGAGGTGGCGGGGACGGGCCACGCTGGCCCTTCGCCTCACTTGACGCCGTCCGAAGAACCTCTTCGGGTGCGCCAGAGTCATCAGATCTTTGGCAGCTAGAGGCTTACGCGCGAGATTCGCTGCCGAGGCCATCTCGACACGGCGCGCGGCCTCCTCAAGCAAACTTAAATGTGGGTGGTTTTGGGTAGTGCGCTAACCCACGAAACCGCTCTTCACCATTTCCTCGGGGTGCGCCGCGTGCTCGTCCACGACCTGACCGTCAAATAGATGGACCGCCCGTTCCGCCACGGCCGAGTAGCGCGGATCGTGTGTCACCATGCAGATCGTGGCTCCCTCGTCGTGTAACTCCTTCATTAGGTCCATGACGGCGTTGCCGTTCTTCGAGTCGAGGTTACCCGTTGGCTCGTCCGCCAAAAGAATGAGCGGTTTGCCTACGATCGCACGCGCTACCGCCACACGCTGCTGTTGACCTCCGGACAGCTGGCTCGGGTAGTGTCTCATCCGGTGAGCCATCCCGACGCGTTCGAGCGATGCTTGCACCCGCTCCTTGCGCTCACTCCCAGCCATGCCCCTGTATGTAAGGGGAAGCTCTACGTTCTCATAGACGGTCAAGTCACCGATCAGGTTGAACGCCTGAAAGATGAAACCGATGGCCTGGTTTCGGATCTTCGCTCGCTGGGAAGCGCTCAGATCCGCCACGGGATCCCCGTCGAGTAGGTATTCCCCACCTGTCGGAGAATCCAGGAGCCCGAGGATCGAGAGCATCGTTGTCTTGCCGCAACCCGAGGGGCCGGCGATCGACACGAACTCGCCCGGGGCGATGCTCAGGTGAACCTCGGAAAGCGCGTGGGTCTCCACCTCTTCGGTATAGAACACCTTGCTCAGCCCATTCAATTGGATGAGCGGCGAGTCCTGGCTCAAGTCCCTGGTCTCCATCCCATTTCTCCCATTCGTTCGATAATCGGACGTCGGACCCCCGACCGTCCGTCTGCGTCGGAGCCAGCCCCCGACGCTCTCAGACATAGACGAGATTCGGCTCCCAGAAGTTGCACGCACAGTACGCTGGACCGTGGAACGTTCCGCGGCGGTGGCCCAGAGAGCCACACTGCAGTCAGAGCACCGTAGCGCCCGCTCTACCGGCCCCGCTACCGGCCGCGTCTAACGACGCCGCAACACGATCCGGCCACCAAATGTCTCCGCCTCGATGTCCGCTCCCCCATTGCCGATCGTGAACCTATTCCTGGCCCCTCTCTCCAGGTCGGGGATCCCCGGAAAGTCGGACGAGATGTTCCCGTGGATGGACGCGAAGGTCACCGAGGCGTTGGAGTCCCCCGGGATCGTGATGCTGATCGTGCCACCGTGCGAGACGAAGAAGTATTCACCGCCGTCAACTATGATGCCGTCGAACGATACACGTCCGCCCACGGACCCAGCTTCTACGACGGTCGCAGACATGCCCACCAGGATGATGGAGCCACCCACACTCTCCACGTATACCTCTCCCGAGGAATTGGAGATGCGTATGTCGTCTGCGACCGAGTTGGCCTCGATGACCCCGTCCGCCCCGTCGATGCGGATTTCACCCGACATCGTCTCCACGGTGATCGACCCACTTCCACCCACGATCGTGATGTCCCCCTGGAAGGTCTCCACGTTGATCTCCCCGTTGGAGCCCTCGATCGTGACATCGGTGGACCAGCCGTCGAAGAAGAGGTTGAGCGAGGCCGGAACCGTGAGATCGAAGTCGACGATCGAGGCGAATCCCCCACGATTCGATTCGACTTCCACAGAAATGACACCCGAGCGCCGCCGCCGTATCTCGATTACGGACCTCCGCGAATGGTCCGCCCGAATGCGGATCTCGGGGCGGTCCCACGTGGTCACAGAGATACGTCCCCCGGAATTGTCGACTTCGAGACCGGTGGCACCATCCAACGCGATCACGGTGTCCGTCTGCTGAACTAGGCTGAGGGCCATCAGGGCCCCGATCATGGCTCCAGTCATGGTTGGTTACTCTCTCTCTCGGTCGAATGTATGGTCTTCTTCGATTTGCCTGCGTCAGATTTGTACGGCCGCCGATGCCTGGCGGAGCAACCTCAGCTTGGACTGTTCGTGCTTGATCAGAAGCCGATTGAGAGCGGGATTGTTTGGATCGTCCGCGAGCGCCCGGAGCGCCTCCCCGATCGCTCGGTCGATGATCCCGAGGTTCGCTTCGATGGTCGCGATGGTCTGGGGATCCAACCGGTCTCGCCCTTGTTCGAGAATCGACTCGAGGCTCGCGATGGCTTGCTCATATTCGGTGGTCACCATCTGCATGGCAGGCAGGATGCTTCCCAACCCGCCACGGTCTCCAGCCACCGGCGTGATGTCGGTCGCAGCCACGGCCGCTTCGTCCGGCCCGCCGCCGAGGGCCATCCACACGGTCCCACCGGACAGGAGAGCCCATACGACGGACGCGGCTAGAAGTTGTGCGGCCGAAAACGAAAACCGCCGCGTCCCGGCGAACCGTCCACGCCAGATCGGGATGGCACCGCCCCCGTCGGCCACGGTGCCCTGAGTCTCTCCTTCACCGTGACCCAAGCCTGGTGCGATCCGAGCCTTGACGCCGGACCACAGATCACGGGTCGGCGTGGCGTCGTCCGGCAATGCAGCCAACTCCGAGAGGAGCAGGGTCAGGGCCTCCAACCGCCCCGAGCACTCCTCGCACGCCGCCAGGTGCACGTCAACGGCTCGTGCGATATCGTCCGTCACGAGCCCCTCGAGGTAGTCGTTCAGCCGTGTATCATCGATGTGTCTGGTCATCGCTCCAACGCCTCTCGGACCAGTGTCCTGGCCCTGTGGATCTGTGCCTTCACTGTGCCGAGGCTCACGCCCTTCATCTCGGCAATCTCGCGGTACTTGAAACCCTGTACGTCCCTGAGCACCAAGACCTCCCTCGCGCCTGGCGGCAAACCGGCGATGGCCCGCTCGAGGTCCACCTTTGTTCCGGGCATCGCCTGCGTCACCGCTGTCGCGTAGTGCTCCAGATTCTCCACCGTTTGCTCCCGGGCCTGTCTACGACCCCGCGATCGCCGGTCCTCCAGGACCACGTTGATGGCCAGGCGATGCAGCCAGGTCGAAAACTGGCTCTCTCCGCGGAAGCTCGAGAGCTTCTCCCAGGCCCTTACGAACACGTCCTGCGTCAACGACTCGGCCTGCTGCGCGTCCCCGCTCATACGTAAACACAGCGCGTGAATCCGGCCCACATGGGCCCGGTAGACACCCTCGAACGCGTCGCCATCGCCGGATTGCGCCTGGCGGACCATCTGATTCACCAGATCGATCGTGTCTTCCACTTCAGCGTCGATCCGCGGCACCAGCGTCAGTTCCAATACGTCTCGGTATGGGTGTGATGCTCCACACGTGTCTCAGCCATTCGAGCGCGCGAACTTCTGGAACTCCACACCAGTGTCGTCTTGCCTTCATCCCCTGAGATGCCGGAGGACGTGCGGTTGTTGGAATGGCATCCATCATCGAGTCCGATCGAGAGTCGTGGGTCTGGCCTCTTCTTCGCACTCAGCCCCTTGTACATACTTGAGGCGTGGACCTCCTGACCAGCCCTGAAGCGTGGATCGCACTGGCCACGCTCACGCTACTCGAGATCGTTCTCGGGATCGACAACATCGTCTTCATCTCCGTCCTGGCCGACCGGCTTCCAGCGGAGGAGCGCCCGAAGGCCCGTCAGGTGGGACTCTTCTTGGCGATGCTGACGCGGATCCTGTTGCTCTTCTCCATCACGCTGATCATGCGGCTGACGGAACCGCTGTTCGCCCTATTCGGGCACGACGTGTCGGGGAAAGATCTCATCTTGATCGTCGGTGGTCTCTTCCTCCTGACCAAGTCGACGCGAGAAATCCACAACACGATGGAGGGGGGCGACCACGAGGCGACGGGCAGCACCAAAGCGGCGACGTTCGGCGGGGTACTGATCCAGATCGCGATCCTGGACATTGTCTTTTCGCTCGACTCCGTCATTACGGCCGTCGGCATGGCCGACGATTTGGCCGTCATGGTCACGGCCGTGATCCTAGCCGTGGGCGTCATGATGATTTCAGCCGGCCCGGTCGGGAACTTCGTATCCGATCACCCCACGGTGAAGATGCTCGCGCTGAGTTTCCTGCTTCTCATCGGAATGAGCCTCATCGCCGAAGGCGCGGGTTTCCACATTCCCAAGGGGTATATCTACTTCGCAATGGGATTTTCGGTCTTGGTGGAATTCTTGAATCTCAGAGTCCAACGAATCCGTTCGAGCGGGGGCGGCGTGGGGGTCACGCGTCCCGCCACCCCAGGTCCGTCCGACTCCTCGTAAGAAAAGAGGCGCCGCGCTAAACAAAGGCGGCGCCTCTATCCTCGAAGGCGGATCACCCTTCAGGGGCGGTACCCGGGCCCACGCACGATCATGCCCGGCTTTGCACCCGTGTGCTGGCCTGCACGAACAACGGCTACGCCGTTCACGAAAACGTCTCGGATCCCGTCCGAGACCTGGTGGGGATCTTCGTATGTGGCCCGGTCGATGACGGTCTCGGGGTCGAAGATGACGATGTCGGCATAAAAACCCTCACGGAGCACACCCCGATCAGGAATCGACAGACGAGTTGCGACCGCTGAAGACATCTTCCGGATCGCGTCTTCGAGGGGCACGACACCCTGCTCTCGAACGTACCGGCCGAGGATTCGAGTGTAGGTACCGTACGACCTCGGGTGTATCAGAGCCGTGGTAGTCCCGGGATCCACCCCCCCCGCATCGGTACCGAATTTCATCCACGGCTGCCTGATCTGAAGCCGGACGTTGTCCTCACTCATCATGAAGAAGACGGTGCCTATCCGCTGGCGCTCGTCGAGCACCAGGTCCATCGCGGTCTCGATCCAGTCCTTGCCGAACTCCCGAGCGACGTCGTCCAGATATCGGCCGGAGTACCTTCGCCGGTTTTCCGCATTGTCGAAGCCGAGAAGGAGCACGCCGGCCGGCGTCGAAAGCGCACAGAGGTTCTCCCAATCCCCTGTCTGATTTTCGATCTCGGCCCGAATCCGCGCCCGTGCTTCGATATTCGCAAGGTTGTGGAAGAGTCTACCGTTGGCCGACGCCGACGGGGGGAAACACGAGGTGAGCCCCGTGCTGCCGGCCACATACGGGTACATGTTCGCCTGAATGTCGACGCCGGCAGCCCTCGCCGAATCGATCTTCATGATGGCCTGGGCCGTCTTGGGCCAATTGTCCCGGCCGCCGGCCTTGAGATGAAAGATCTCCACTGGCACCCCACCGCGGGCCCCGATCTCGATGGCCTCGTCGATAGCTTCGAGAAGGTTGTTGGCCTCGGAACGGAGGTGGGTGATGTATACGCCACCGTAGGGGGCCATCGCTGCCGCGATTTCCACCAACTCCGCGGTGGAAGCGAAGTTCCCCGGCACGTAGATCAGCGCTGTCGCTACCCCGAAAGCGCCGTCCTCCATGGCTCTGCGCACCACCGCCTTCATCGTGTCCAGTTCGGCCGGACTTGCTTCATCCATCCGCGATCCAACGGCATAGGCGCGGAGCGTTCCACCCCCAAGGAAAGATCCCTGATTTACGGAGGTGCCCCGGGCCTCCATGGCCCGGAGCCATTGGTCGAACCCTCGCTCTCCCGAGAAAAGCCGGGCTTGGCGGTCTACCTCCGACCGGTCGTCCCCCGGGGGACCGAGGTAGGCCGGATTGACCGGAGCCGTCGTCGTCCCCTCCCCCATGATCTCGGTCGTGATGCCCTGAGTGACCTTGCTGATGACTCGGCTGTCGCCCGACAGCAAGGCGTAACGGGACTGGCTCTGAATGTCGATGAATCCGGGCGATACCACGTGCCCGAGGGCATCCACCCGCTCGATCGCCGTCATTCCCCTCAGCAGGCCGCCGGGCGTGATCCGAGCGATCCGGCCATCCTTCACGGCAATATCACCGTAGAACCACGCACTCCCCGTACCATCCACAACCCGGCCATTCTCGATGATCAGATCGTAATCGAACGCCGGATCCGGCTCGGTGGGGGCCGGCGGCTCGAGCGCTGATATGGGTGGAGCAACGGGCGGCGGCGTGGTCCCGGCACATGCGCTCAAGAGGGATACCAAAAAAAAGGTCGCAAACGGTCGTGCTCGACGCATTGTCACCTCTGTCGGGCGGGGGGGTCGCCTCGAAGAAGCGTTCTCGGGTGACCATCCTTGGAAGCCCGATATCGGGGGCCTATACCATGATACGATCGAACGAGGAGCTAGTACATCTTGTCCGTATCCAGCACGTTGAGTAGTGGCTCGCCCGCAAGGTACCGGAGAAGGTTTTCGCAGAAGATGTCCGTGATCCTCTCGTTCTCGCGGTCGCTCGTTCCCGCCGAGTGCGAGCAGACGAGCACGTTCGGTATCGTCCAGAAGGGGGAGTCAGGGGGAAGCGGCTCCTCCTGGAACACATCGAGCGCCGCCGCCCCGACGTGACCCGACTCGAGGGCGTCGACCAAAGCGGACTCGTCGATTAATGCGCCTCGTGCCACGTTGACGACAATCGCTCCCGGAGTAAGTAGTGCGAGCTCGGCCGCCCCTATCAGCCCCTCCGTCTCGGGCGTGTGGGGAGCCGACAGTACGAGGTGCTCGGCGTCGCGGAGAGCCGCGTGGAGCTCATCGGACGCGTAAAGAGCCTCCAGGTGAAGAGAAGCGGGCTCGACCCCAGCCACGGTTCGTTTCACTCCGATGGTCCGCATTCCGAACGTCGATGCCAGGCGAGCCACCTCCCGCCCGATCGAGCCCATCCCCACAATCGCAAGACTCCGCCCCGTGAGATCGGTCGATGCGAAGCGCTGCCACCGACGTTCCTGCTGATCGGCAAGCATCTTTGGGACCTGCCTACGGAACATGAGGATGGACATCAGAGTGTACTCGGCCAGCGGTATCGCATGGACACCACTGGCCGTCGTGAACACCGTTTCGGGCATTCGTTCCACGTACCGATGCCGGGCCACGAGCTGGCCGATCCCAGCGCTCGTCGCCTGGATCCAACTCAGCGACGGCGCTCGCTCGGGCAGATCCTCGAGGTGAGTTCGGTCGAAATCGAACAGAACCTCGGCCTCGGCGAGCAGAGACACCCAACGCTTCTCGTCCTCCTCCGGACGCTCGAACGTATAACCCCCATGGTCCGCCGCGTAACGGGGACGCGGAAGCAGGTCAGGCTCGTACACGACCTCGAGGCGTGGATTCACCTCACGGATCCGATCCACATGGTGTGGCTCCAGATAGCTCGCAATCACGATCCGCACAGTTGGTGGGGACTCGCTCATGAGGGAGGCCTCGGAACTCGAAGCTCCTTGAACACCCGCTTCCCTCCGTAGAGATACCCGACCCCCACCATGGGAATGAGATAACAGACATGCTGAAGCAGGCTCAGGGTAAGGGCGTGCTCCGGACTGACTCCCGCGACCCGGTAAGCGGCAAACGACGCAGCCTCGAACACCCCCAGGTTTCCAGGCATGACCGAAACGATCGTCGCAAAGTTGACGCTCGCCAACACCAGAAGGGCGGTTCCCACCGGCAGATCCAGACCCAGCGAGTGCTGAACGGCGAGGATGCCCCCGAATTCTGCGGCCTTCATGCAGAGCGCGAGCGCGACGCCGGCCCCAAACACTTGAGGTGTACGGAGCCCTTCGAGAGAGTGGGCCCACTGGGCTCCGAAGTGCTTCACCCGGCCAAGGGCACTCGCTGGCCGCGGAGCCGAAGGAGGATGTCGAAAGCGAAAGGCGAGTACGACAAACGTCACGCCGAGGATCGATACGAGCACCGCGAGTCCTTGCACGCCCCGAGCGAGCCAAGGCGGTAACGGGGCGAACAATGCCACGCCCACCACAACGACCATCTTGGCGATCCCTTCGGCCACCTGCTCCATCGTGTAAACGGACAGTGCCGAAGCATGGCCGATGCCCCCATATCGAGCCAAGAGCAACACGCCCGAGGCCTGGCCGACCATGAACGGAACCGAGTTGGAGATCATGGCCATCGCCGAGACCACCAAGAAGATGTCAGCCCATGTCACCGAGCCCTCGCCCGGCACCAGAATCCTCCACTGCACCGACCACAAAACGATGATCGACCCGTTCAGACCGATGGCGACGGCGACCCAGGGGAGGCGTAGCCCTCGTAGGAGCTGGAGAAGTCGGTCCCATTCGATGTCCCGAAGAGCAACCACGAGCAGCAGGGTAGCGCCGACGAGGATACCACCCCTCAAGAGGGCCGGGCTCCTGAAAGCGAAGCGCTCACCCGGCATCTTTCCGATCACCCTTCAGGAGGCTCGGCGTCAAGCCCGCCGTAGTACCAGCGTAGCGTTCGACCCTCCGAAAGCGAACGAATTCGAGAGGGCGATCTCGAGATCTGGAGCATCACGGCCCACATTGGCGACACAGTCGAGATCGCACGCCGGATCCGGAACGGTCAGGTGGGCGGTCGGCGGAATCCGGCGCTCGCGGAGCGCAAGCGCTGTAATCGCGCACTCGAGCGCACCGGATGCTCCCACCAGGTGTCCATGCATGGACTTGGTCGAACTGATTGCGACACCCTGAGCTGCGGCCCCGAACGCACGTTTGATCGCCTCGATCTCCACCGGATCACCCGCCGGGGTTCCCGTGGCGTGTGCATTGATATAACCCACAGAATCGGCGGGGAGCCCCGCATCTTCCAGAGCATTCCGCATGGCGCGCACCTGACCGTCCACCGACGGCTGGGTGAGCTTGTGCGCGTCGCTCGATGCGCCAAATCCAACGATCTCTGCGAGCAACTCGGCGCCCCGTGCCGAAGCTCGCTCCTCGCTCTCGAGAATGAGCGTGGCGGCGCCCTCTCCCAGAACGAGGCCGGTACGCTCCAAGTCGAAGGGACGGCAGAAGGCCCCCGAACCATCTGCTTGCTCCTTGGCAATCACTCCGACGGCCTGCCATGCGGCGACGGACCCGTCGTTGAGCATGGCCTCCGCCCCCCCGGCGATGACCACGTCGGAGTAACCGTCTCGGATGGACCGAAAGGCTTCACCGATCGCGACGGACGAAGAGGCACAGGCGACCGCATACGTATGAGCCGGACCGCGAATCCCGAAGCTCATGCAAACCTGAGAAGCCGGGCCGCTGGCCATGATCAACGGGACGGTCGTCGGCCTCACCCGTCTGCTGTGCCGCGTAAAATATGTGTCATAGGATTGCTGAAGTATTTCGGCTCCTCCGAGCCCACACCCCATGTACACTGCTGCTTCCTCGGGTCCATGTCCGTCGGCCATGAGACCGGAGCTCTCCAGAGCGTTTTGGGTGGCGACCACGGCCATTTGCGCCGCCCGCGCCATAAAAATCCGGTCGGCCTTGTCGATTCGGTCGCCTGGCTCAAACTCGATGGAGGCGAGCGGCACATCTGCCCCGAACTCGGGAGTGCCGGATCTTACCATGCGGATGGCAGACTCTCCGTGACAGATCCTCTCGAAGATCGCCGCTGGGTCCTCCCCATGCGGGGACACGAACCCGAGCCCCGTCACGAAGACGCGGCGGCCACCCACCGGCGGCTCAGCCCCCCTTGGCCTGGACGAGCTCCTCCACCAGCGCCGCGGCCTCCGCAAGCGTCTCGAAGTTCGCGCGCTCCTCGGGGACCTCGATTCCGAATTCGTCTTCGACGTCGAACAGGAGCTCGACGATCGTGAGGGAGTCGAGACCGAGTTCGGTCAGAGTCGCCTCGGGGCTGATCGTCTCTCGATCGACGTCGTATTTTTCGGTCAATACCTCGGCCATGAAGGCATAGGGAGTCACGCGTTCACACCTCCTGAAGACATATCCGGTCCTGAAGACATAACTTCATGAGGCCAACGCCTTACGCAAGACTAACGTCGCGTTGCTGCCACCAAACGCAAATGAGTTCGTAAGGGCGTACTCCAGCCCCGGCACCTCTCGACCGACCAACGGCACACAATCGAGGTCGCACTCCGGATCGGGATGGGTCAGGTTTGCGGTGGGCGGGATCCGGCCGGTCTGTAACGTACGAACCGTCAAGGCAGCCTCCAGCGCACTCGCGGCCCCGATCAGGTGGCCGTGAAGCGACTTTGTGGAGCTCACCGCCAGCTTGTTGGCGTGGGACCCGAAGGTGTTCCTGATGGCCTCGGCCTCGACTCGATCTCCCAAGAGCGTGCCCGTAGCATGTGCATTAACATACCCGATGCGCTCGCCCGCAACGGACGCGTCCTCCAGCGCCAGGCGCATCGCACGAGCCTGACCGTCCGGAGAAGGCTCCGTCAGGTTGTACGCATCGCTGGAGACACCGTAGCCCACAATCTCTGCCAGCGGCTCCGCACCTCTGGCTCGAGCCGCATCATCGCTCTCGAGCACCAGAACAATGGAGCCCTCGCCGAGGACCAGGCCTGTCCGCTGGGCGTCGAACGGCCGGCTGGAAGCTTCGGCACCGCTCACATGCTCACACGCGAGGACGCTCAGTTCCCTCCAACCGGCCAAGGCTCCGGGGTTGAGTTGGGCTTCGGTCCCACCAGCCAAGGCGGTATCGAGGTACCCATGTCGAATCGCACGAAACGCCTCGCCGATCGCCACCGCCGAGGAAACACATGCGATGGAATAAGTCAGGGTCGGGCCGGTAATCCCATACTGCATGGAGATGTGGGACGCCGGACCGCTCGCCATGATCATCGGCGTGCTCGCGGCTCTCAGTCTCTTGGGGGGATCCGCCAGATAACGTTCATAGTGGGCTTGGAGCTCGTCGGAACCCCCCAGTCCACACCCCATGTAAATGCCTGCCTCCGGCGGTCCAGCACCGGATACCAACAGGCCCGATCCCTCCAGGGCGTGATGCGCCGCAACAACCGCCATCTTGGTCGCCCGTGCCATGAAGCGTCCCGACAGCTTGGGAATCAGATGACCGGGCTCGAAATCAACAGGCGACAGAATCATGTCGCACCTCGACCCGTTCGCCTCAACCGGCACCTTCCGGACCGAGGACTCCCCCGCAAAAACCCGATCGAACACGTCGTCCAGGTCGTCGCCGTGAGGAGATACTACGCCGATCCCTGTGATGAACGTGCGGCGCAGGGGCACGCCGCTCAGAGTCCCTTGGCCTCGATCAACTCATCGGCTAGGGCCGCCGCCTCACCCAAGGTGGAGAAATTAACCTGCTCGGTGGAGAACTTGATACCGAACTCATCCTCTAGTTCCCTCACCATTTCCATCGTGGAAAGGGAATCCAGGCCGAGACCCGCCGGCGAGGCCTCAGGCACCAACTCACCGGCATTCACACCAAACTCGTCTATCAAGAGCTTGACGAGAAAATCAAACGACTTCGTTGACTTCAAGGGTGGCCTCCAACCTGATTTTGAGCACCTATCATGCGGGCATGGAATAGAACATACCATCCACAAGCGATTCGCGCCTGTTTAGCCTACAACCAACCCGCGCGACGATACCAGGCGCCGGTGATCCGTGTTCCCTCGGCGAAGGAAATGCTGGGTTTCCAGCCAAGCGCGGCTTGCGCCTCCGCTGAATCGCATACCCAGTGTGGAGCCAACAACTCGTTCAGCTTGTCGCGCGTCAACATTACCGCACGTCCCATGACCCTTCCGTAGAATTCGCTACCCAGAGCCGCTCCATACATCAGGAAGCGGGGCACAGGAACTCGCAACCAGGCGCGCCTGCCGAGCGCGTTTTCGATGTGGGTAATCAGTCCGCCCAGAGTTTCCAAGCGTCCATCCTCGACAAAGTACGTGGAGCCGCTAGGTACCTTCGCCTCGAGCGCCTTGATACACGCCGCGGCACAATCCGCGGCGTAGATGGTGCTCAGCGCGGAGCTCGGCGAACCTGTCAGAGGAAGGACCCCCAGCTGCACGGACTTGAAGAAGGGAAGAATCTCCCGATCTCGGGGTCCGTAGATCATGGGTGGCCTTATGATCGTGATGGGAAGCAAGTGCGCCTCCGCCCGCGCGGCTTGTTCTGCGGCCAGTTTGCTCCGTCCATAGTGGGTCACAGGGTTGGGAGACGCGCCCGCCGGGACGGGACGTCCATCCTGGCTAGGGCCCATCACCGTCAGCGACGAGACCAACACGAAGCGCTCGATACCCGAAGCATTTTTTTTTGCCGCATCGAGCAGATTCGCGGTCCCCTGCGCATTCGTCCGGTGAAAGTCGGACGGACGCCTGGCCTTGACCAAGCCAGCAGCATGGATAATTCCATCCACACCTTCCATCGCCGCGAGTAAGCTGTCCTTGTCGCTCAGAGTCCCGGACAGAAGTGTCACATGAGCGAGACCTTCCAGAAATCGGGTGTCACTCGAGGACCGGACCAGCGCACGAACATCGGCACCCTGCTGATCGAGTTGCTCGGCAATGTGAGAGCCGAGGAATCCCGAGGCTCCCGTCAGCAAGATCCGCACAGACTGCCGTCCCCCTTTTGCCGATCGTCCGCTCCCCGGGACATAGACCACGCCCTCGGGTGGGTTCGCCGGTGATTTAGATTACCCCGACGTCCTTGCCGGCGCTCCGGAGGGCTTCGAGCCCCCGATCGAGATGTTCGCGTTCATGGGTGGCCATGTAGCTGGTGCGCAGGAGAGAGTACCGGGGCAACACACCCGGAGAGATAAACGGATTCGTGTACACCGAATAATCCTCCAGCAGCGTCCTCCAAAACTCCAGCGTCCGCGCGTTATCACGAACGAAAATCGGGATCACGGCACTCTCCGTGTCACTCAACTCGAAACCCATTCCCGCGAGCTCATGCTTCATGTAGGTGTAGTTCTCCCTCAACTTATCGAGCCGCCAGGTCTCCTCCTGCATGACGTCGAACGCGGCCATCGCGGCGGCGATACAGGACGGCGCACCACTGGCCGCAAACATGAAGGAAGGTGCAAAATGTCTAATGTAGTCCAGTACCTTCCGCTCTCCGACGAGATACCCGCCGACACTGGCCAGCGACTTGCTGAACGTGCCGCCGATCAGGTCGACCTCATCCTCCAATCCGAAGTGGTGCGCCGTTCCGCGCCCTCCCGGACCGATGACTCCGAAGGCGTGCGCGTCGTCCAGAAAGAACCTCGCACCATGCTTCTGGATTACCGGGATCAACTCGTCGAGCTTCGCGATGTCACCCTCGGCGCTGAAGACGCCATCCGTCATCACGAGTGCGGATTCAGTGGCCTCGAGCTTGGAGAGCGCGCGGTCCAAGGAAACCGCCGAGTTGTGCCTGAACCGAACCATACGCCCGCCCGCGGCCTGGCCCAGGCGTACGCCGTCGTAGATCGACGCGTGTACACTTCGATCGACCACGGCGACGCAGCCTTCCGCACCGAGTAGGGCGGAGCCCAGGGCGAGGTTCACCTGATAACCCGTGGTGAAGACGAGGGCGGACTCTCGCCCATAGAAGGAGGCGATTTTTTCCTCGAATTCACCATGCAGCTTGATGGAGCCATTCACGAAGGGAGACCCCGTCATGCTCGTTCCGAAACTGGCGATGGCGGCGACCGCGGCCTCCTGAACCTTGGGGTGGGTCGTCAGGCCCAAGTAGTTGTTGGAACCGAACATCGTCACACGTTTGCCGTCGATCACCGCCTCGGGTCCGTCGTGGTAATCGAAAGGCTTGAAGTATGGGTAGATACCTGCCCTTCTGGCGTCGTCCGCAGCATGGAACTCGTACGCCTTGCGAAACACGTCGGATGCGCGTTCAGACACGATGGAGGTGCGTTCAGACATCTTGGATCCGGTCGTCGATCGCATACCCGAAGAAAGAAGGATTCAGGCTCAAAGGAACCTTCCCAGCAGCACGGCCGAGACCAGGGCACCCGCCGCGAGCCACTTCCAGTTGTCGTGGAAGAAGTTGATCACGTGAGTGTCCCAGGCCGCCCAGGTATTACCGCGGAGGTGTCCCACGTAGGCGACCTCCGGGTCACCGTGCCCGTGCTCGTCCAGCGTAAGGATTCTTATACCTTCCTTCGTTCCGTGCTCCCGTAATCGGCCAGTCAGGAACAGAGGCCCCGCCGTCGTGAGGATTCGTACGTGTCGCGGCCACACCCTGCCCCACTTCGCGTAGGCCCGTGGAAGGGAGGCAACCGCATGGCGGAACAGTGAGTGTCCCTTTACGGAAAGCATGAACTGATTTGAAACGCCGAAGGGCGTCGTCCGCGGAAGCACTACCTCGGCATCGAGGAGTCCGTCGAGCGGGCGGAGGCACACCAGGTCCAGGTCCACGTAAACTCCTCCAAATTCCCGGAGAATCACATAACGCGCGGCATCAACCCGCTGAATGGCCTCGGGATACCCCTCATACAGGGAGAGCAGCTCGGGCGCCCTCTCCCGCACCAGTGCTGCGAGGTCCTCGTCGGTCCAGAAGCGGTACTCCCAGTCGGGGTGTGCCTCCTGCCAGCTGCGCTGCGCATCGAGAAACCGCTCCGGGACGTTCCGGTCCTTCCAGGTCTGATGAATGACGCGCGGAATCATGGCTCGCCCCACTTCTTCAGCAGGCCTTTAGGGACTTCTCGTAGATACGCCACCGCTTATAGGGCTCCAGATCCATCCCCTCGAGTGGCGCCCTCAGCGCCTCGTTGTCCTCGAGAATCCACGACGCCTCCGCCCCTTCGGCCCGAATCTCCATCGCACGGCGGGCTACCTCCAGGGCAAAGAGCGGGAAGAAGCCGCGGTTCTGGTATTCCCGCCTGAGGCCCAACAGGATGATCCGTCCGCTGAGGACTTTGGGAAGGCCGATGAGGAGACGGGCGATATTCCACGGCCAGAGCCGTCCCGACGGTATCCGGCGAAGCACACGGTTCATGTCGCGTGCGATCATGATGAAGCCCACGATCTTACCGTCGAGTTCCGCCACGAACGCGAAATTCGGATGCAGGACGGACTTCAGGTCCTTGGCCATGTGCCAGAATTCCTCCCAGGACGGGGGGACGAAGCCCCAGTTCCCGTCCCATGCGTCGCAGTATAGGCCGAAGGCGTTCCTCGCCTCCTCTTCCATCGTGTCGAAATCCCAATCTCGAAACACGAGGCGGGTACGCTGAAGCGTTCGCTCCGCGAGCCGCCGCACCCGATCGGGAACCGCGAGTTCGTCCCCGGCGGGCAAATGGTATCCGAGGAGATCTCGGGCCCGAGCATAACCGGCCCGTTCGATCAAAGAGTCGTAATACGATGGATTCCAGGGTGTCATGATCATCGGCGGGAAGTCGAACCCCTCGACGAGCACACCACACTCATGGTGCATCGACGGGTTGACTGGACCCCGCACCGAGCTCAGCCCTCGGTCTCCGAGCCAAGCCTCCGCCCTCTCGAAGAGCCCGTTCGCGGCCTCTTGATCGTCACGACAGTCGAAAAAGCCGAAAAACCCCACGCGATCATCGTGATGATGGTTGTGCCATCGGTTCTCGATCGCCGCCACCCTCCCGACGGTTCGGCCGTTACGCTTCGCGATGAAAAGCGCCCGGTCGGCCTTCTGATAGAAGGGGTTTCCACTCTGATCCAGGCCATCCCTCACGACGGCACGAAGGGGCGGGATCCAGCCGGATGAGATGGGTTGGTCGTGGACTCTCCAGGCGGCGTCTACGAAACGCGACGTACCCCGCCGGCCCTCCACCCGCATGATCTCGAGAGAGAGGTTCACTTGGAGCCGCTACCGAGTCGACGCACCGTCGTGAAGTAGTGCATGTCCGATTCGCTCCTGAAGAATCGTATGAGAGAATCGACCAGCCACTTCGCCAGGAAGCTGCGACCCTTGTCTCGACCCTTTACAAGCACACGGTAGATCCATCGAAACAGAGGCTTCAAGAAGGGCAAGAGGATCAGACAGTAGTCGGAGGCACTCCGGGACAAGCGAAACGAGGGGGAATCGAAAAACGTAAGATTGTCGCGGTGCTGGTCCAGGCCGTGCGACGAGAAGAAGGCCTCGACGTCCGGCTCACTCGTAGGGGTCCCCATCCTCTCGCCTATGGAGTCGAGAATGGTCCCGGTCGTCGAGCCGTGTCCGTCACGATGCTCCCGGGTCGGAACGATACAGTTCTCAGTACCGAGAAATTGTGCAAGCTGTGTTGCGAACTCAGCCTCCTCGATATTCAAGACCAGGAGCTTCTCCGTCCGGTCCTCGAAGTAGCGGATCACGTGCTCATGATAGGAGTTCCGGATCCGAATCCAACGAATCAGCGCTCGGTCGCTGTTATCGAGGACCCACCGGTTGATGATGAGGGCAACAAATCCCAGAGGAACGTACTTCGTGAGAGCCCAATGAGCGGCCCTCCGAGATCGTTCGACCGCTTTATGTCGGCTGAGCACCCAGTGTTGCAGCGGTCTCGTGTTGAGGATGAAGAGAGCTTCGGGGTAGAGTTCATCCAGATTCCTGATCGAGGCACACGCGCCATCGGAGAAAGCGTCGAACCGGTCGAGTCGGTGCCGATCCTGGGTGACGGTCCAGTCCGTCCACCCCGGTGTATGGGCGGAGCGATAGGAGAGTTGATCGCGGAAAATGCTGTCGAGTGTGACCGTACCGGTCTTGTTGAAGCCTACGCAGAAGACCTTTGGGTGCCCCCGCTCCCCCTCTTCAGACATGCCCATCCCTCACCATCGTACAGGAGTTTCCTCGCACACGCTCCTCTGGTTCATTTGGGTCCTAGACTTCGGTCGGGTTGGAATCTGAAAGACACCGCGTACTGAGGCAACGCCCACGGGGGACGTGTCGCCGGGGACCGAGTCCGGTCGTTCACCACTCCGGCCAGTGCTATACTCATCGGTGGGAGGGATTTCACTGCAGAGATGGTCAGCTAGAGGTCCAGCATCCGGATGACGGCACCGCAAAATGAGAACCGAGCGACCCCCCTTGGGGTCCTCCGCCATTACTGGCGGGTGGCTGACGTCAAGGCGTGGCACCTCGTCCTACCGATCGGCCTGATTCTGCTTGCGAGCGCGTTCGAGGGGGCCTCCTTCTCCCTTCTGATCCCGCTCAAGGATGCGGTGGCGGAAAACTCCTTCAACTTCCTCGGAGAGTCGAGGGCCTTCGGATGGCTCCCCGCGCTGGTGCCGGACGGTCTGGACCCGTCAGCACGAGACGCTTACCTCGTGCTCTGTATCGCCGTCCTGATGATTCTTGGACGCGTCGGGAAGCTGGGATTCCAATACGCGGCCCAGCTCGTCGTGACAGCGCGTAACGAACGGTACCGGGTCCGCATCGGCAAGGAGACGTTCGGAAGGGTCCTCACGTTCGGGCGGCAGTACTTCGATGGCCAGGCGATCGGCAGAATCGATGCGGAGATCGGCTGGTCCAGTTCGGTAATCGGGCTCTTGACCGCGGCTCAGGAGTTCTTCCGTTACGTCGTCTCACTGTTGGTGAAGGCCAGCGTGATGATCTGGATCTCGCTCCCGCTCACCATCGCCTTCGTCGTGACTTTGCCGTTGGTGCAACGCCTGGTTGCTGCGATCAATCGGGCGGTGAAACGCATCTCGGAGGAGGGGGTGGAGGTAGACCGCCAGATACGTGCACAGACCCTCGACATCCTGGGGGCCATTCCGCTCGTAAAGTCGGTTTCGCAGGAACAGACCGCTTCGGAGATGTACGAGAAGGTCCTCCGCCAGGGGGAGCGTGTGGCGGTACGGCGCGATCGGGCGATCGGCATTCGTTACCCCATCGAGGAAATCACAATCCTCCTTTTGATGCTCCTCGTTCAGGGCGTGTTCATTTATGCCACCGGGGATTTTCGCCCGGCCGACCTGGCAGCTCTCGGTGCTTTTCTCATCGTACTTCAGCAGGCACTTCGCGACTACAAGCTGATCAGCCGCTTCAGCCTCCGCGTCTTCGAGGAACTTCCTCGTCTGGAGGCCGTGGCTGGGCTCTTTTCCGACGAAGGCAAGTTCATCGTGCCCTCTGGTGAGAAGACCTTCGGGGGGCTCGAACACGAGATCGAGGTAAACAATCTGAACTTCCGCTACGTGCAGGGGCCCGAGGCGCTACGGGACCTGAACGCGACGATCGCCGCCGGTAAGGTCACGGCGCTCGTCGGCTCGAGTGGATCGGGGAAGACGACGTTTGTCGATTTGCTCGCACGCTTCTACGACTGCGAACCTGGCACCATTCTCTTGGATGGCACCGACATCCGGGAGTACTCCCTCCCGTCGCTGCACTCGCGAATGGCGATCGTCAGCCAGGACGTCTGGTTGTTGAACCGGTCCTTGCGCGACAACCTCACGTTCGGGCTCGAAAGGACTGTGGAGGACGAGGAGTTGGTCGGGGCCCTCACCGACGTCGAGCTGGACGACCTTCTTTTGGACTTTCCAGACGGCCTCGACACCGAGGTAGGGGACAGGGGGGTCCGTCTGTCTGGGGGCCAGCGGCAGCGCATCGCACTCGCCCGCGCGCTCCTGCGAGATCCGGATATCGTGATCCTCGACGAAGCGACATCGGCGTTGGATAGCGTGATCGAGCGACGTGTGGCTGACGCGATCAAGAGGCGGCTGACGGGACACACCCTCATCGTTATCGCGCATAGACTGTCCACGATACGGGATGCGGACCTCATTCTCGTGTTCGACGGTGGCCACATCGTCGAGCGGGGCACTTGGGGGGAGTTGATCGAAAGGGGTGGAGCTTTTTATGAGCTCTACCGGGCTCAATCCGAGAAGGACGCACCGGTGTTCTCCAAATAACCGTCGATCTGATCCTGGACCCCGAGCAGTTGGATGGCCTCACGCGTGAACCAGGAACGATAGGCCTTGTGGGCCATCTTGTCCCGGTCACCGCGAGGAACCTTCGTAGTAGAGACGCTGCCACGACGCCTCCACAACACGTTCTTGTAGGGCAGATCGTAGGCATGGGGCAGTGTTCCCGTCCTCCGAATCGACAGGAGTGACAGGAAGATGTCCTCCCCATTCCACTTGGGTACGCCCCGGGCGATGAGCCCGGCCGCGGATGGCTCCGCCTCGAGGAATACGTCCGCGTAGGAACGGTGCATCATGAGGCAGCGGGTGAGTACGAGCGGTGTCTCGCCCTGCTCATATCCGTCGTAGGAGTATTCGTAGGATGGGCTGATACGACGTCCGAAGATCCCGTGCAGCGTGTGGGGCCCTGCGTCGAAGGAGGCCTTGAGGCCGGTGATCGAGCGCCCGGCTACGACCAGGTCGTCATCGAGGATCAAGACCGCGTCGTTTTTTACTTCCCTGGCTGCCACGAAACGTAAGGCGAGCCCATACCGATCGTTGAGATCCCAGTCGTGACGGTGGACGATCTCGCAGCGGGGGCTCTCGAACGAGAAGCATGTCCGCTCACGGCCGTGAGAAACGTGAATCTCATCGACGAGGGGATGCCGGGCGAGTAAGGGCAGGATCACACGGCGCAACCACAACGGCCGATTCCAGTTCAGGATGACCGCGCTGATGCTCACGGTGCTGCCGGCCGCTCGAACTCCGAGGCCTCGGGATAGTAGGCGTCGAGGAACTCGCGCACACGGTCGCATACCCAGCTGTCGGGATTTCCCCCCTGGTTATCGTTGAGACAATAGAACTTAGGCCGCATCCTGACGAGGGCGTCCAAGCCTCGGGTCTGCCTTTTTCGGTTGTTGTCGATACGGTGAAAGCGGTGGTACTGAAGCAGCTCGCGAGCCTTCACTGCCTCGGCGTGTCGCCTCATCGGACCGAGCATCCACATCCTGTAGAGTCGATCCATGCGTAGATCCGAGCCGGTCCGGAAGCGGTTACTGCGGGTCCGATGCAGCGCTTTCCGGTTGGCCACCAACATGGCCTCCCAAAACGGCTTATAGACGAATCTGGGACAGTGCTCGATGCGGCCGCTGTTGAAAAACTTCCATCGTTTTCGATAGATCCGGAAAGGAAGCCAGATGCCGAAATAGGTCCCGAAGACTTTGTGTTTTCCGGTGGTCGTCAAGAAATCCTCTCGGACCGAGGGGGCCCCGAACAGAAAGTCGTCGTTCAAGTAGAGGAAGTGGTCCGAGAGACCGGGGACGGCATGAACGAAGCTTTCGATGACGGTGGAGTTGAACGTTGGAAGGTACGGACCAAAGTCGCTCAGTTCGTCGTGGTGGACGACATTCACCCGTGGATTACTCAGGTCGAGCCAGCTCGGGACCTGCGGGCGACGGGTGATGATGTGGACCTTTCTGATCCAGGGCACAAACATGGCCGCCGACCGGAGACTATACCGCAGCAGATCATACGGATCGCGCATCCGCTCGGGGTTGAGGTGCTTCGAACCGGAGGCGTATCGGTGTATGTCGGCCTGAAGCTGTGCGTCGTCCCCGTCGACCCACGTGTACACGAGGTCGACGGCAGGTCCCCCCGAGGTCACATCACGCCGCGAGGTCATCTTACGTCTGCGAGATCAGCACGGACGCCGGACAGCACCATCATGGTTGACCAGTTTGCTATTCTTCCAGGGGAACGGCAACATCCGCTGACCGAAAGTAGGCGCCCGTTCGTCATCCATCCATGATCATTTCTCATCGCGCGTGAAGAACCTCGATTCCCACCACGGCTCTGAGGCGTATGTACGGCGATCGGCAGATGCCTTGAGCGGCGCGTCGTCCGCAACCTTCATCGTCGGGCATCCAAGATCCGGCACGAGTCTGTTACGGGCGCTGCTGGACAGTCATCCCCACCTCCTCGTGATCCCGTTCGAGACACACCTGTTCGACTGGGCCAGGTCTGGAGACCCGGTCACCGCCCTGCTCGACCGGACTCGGCTTTGGCCCACGATTCACCGGCACCGGCCATCGATCTCGAGGGAGGAGGTCGAGGACGTCCTCACACGTGTATTCGGCCAGACACGGGGGCCGCGGGGGCGGTTGCTCGCCCTGGTGGAGGGATGGCGCGAGCTCACGGAGGCGCCCCAGAACACCCGGTGGGTGGAAAAGACCCCCCGGCATCTCTACGAATCCACCACACTCCTGAGGTGGTTTCCGACCGGGGCGAGGATCCTCGTGATGCGCCGGGACCCCCGCGACGTGATCGCCTCGGTCCTGAAACGGAACCCCTCCCGCACCATTTTTCAGATGGCACTCACTGGGCGGCTCGCACATCAGGTCGTGACCGAGCACGAGCAGGATTCGCGCTTCCTCGTGATTTCCTACGAACAACTCGTACAGGACCCGGGCCGTGTTATGCAGACGGTTTGTCAGTTTCTGGAAGTTCCGTACGACCCCGTCGTCGTGGCGCCGACCGTTCTCGGGGCGGAGTACTTCGGAAACTCAGGGTTCGACTCCGCTCTGCACGGCGTTTCGGAGGCTGCCGTGGGCCGTTACCGCGATGTCCTGTCGGCACCTCAGCTGGAGAGGACCGAGGCCCTTCTGGCTCCGGTCCTCTCGGCGGGGGGATATGCTCCCACACTCCAGAGCCGCGGGCGCCGTCATTCCGTGGCGAGGGCGGCCATCACCATGATCATCCGGTCGAGACTCTGGCGTTCGCGCACCCTGAGGGCCCGTTTCAGAAGAGCATAACTTCGGATGGGCAGTGGGCGCTGGTTGCGGCCCGCCGCCCAGGCGACGAAACTTTCGATGACTTTCTCGGGCCGACGGGGTACGGACGAATGACCTATCCCGATGTATCCTGATCTCTCACGAGCTGTAAGGCGCACAATATTGTGAACGTCTCGTCCAGACGACGCCTTCTTTCGATGCTCGGCGCCACTTTATTGGTGGGCCAGCCCGTTACCGCAGCCCAGACCAGGCCGCCGACCAACACAGACTCCGGGCCGATCTCCCCCACCGGCTCACAAACGATCGTCGACCCGGCTCGTTCCCACGTCGACCCCCGGATCTCAGAGGCGCACGATCTCTACCTCGACCACCTGGTCGTGGAGTCCCTTCAACTCTTCGAGGACGTCAGCGAGGAGTTTCCGGAGAACTACGAAGCGTTATGGGGCGCAGCTCGCTCGGCCGTCGCTCAGGGGCTCCTCTCCAATGGGAGGAGCATACGAAATCAGTGGTACAAGATCGGGGAGTCCTACGCTCGTCGGGCCACTGAGGTCGAGCCAAAAGGTCTCGAAGGGCTGTACTGGCTGTTGACCGCCAAGGGTCTCCGGGCCGTCCGGTCGGGGGCCAGAGAGGCGTCGGCCCTCGGTGAGGAAGTGCACGATTTGGCCCATCAAGTCCTGGAGATGGATTCCCTGCATGCTGGCGCCCACCACGCTCTTGGGCTTCTCAACTACAGGGTGCGGCGCCTGTCCTGGATCGAACGTTTTGTGGCCCGGACCTTCCTCGGGGCCGACGTTATGAACTTGACCAGTTGGGAGGACGCCGAGCGGTACCTCACCCGCGCCGTTGAGCTGAGGCCCGAGTACATCCTGTTCC
>SMVB01252503.1_pt1 | contig 24046 bp, 20 predicted proteins | sample 2456461 | NCBI WGS metagenome assembly SMVB01 (sample SAMN11095934, study PRJNA526329) | marine sediment metagenome | biome: Marine sediment; feature: Surficial sediment; material: Deep marine sediment; isolation source: Hadal surficial sediment | place: Pacific Ocean | collected 2014-05 | depth...
GACTCCGACGGGTCTGCTGCTATAGCATCTTTGTAATCTTCACAATTCATATTCTGTCCTGCGGCGTTCATTGTGCCGCCTCGTCTATCACATCTTTCAACTTGTGCCGCGCCCGGTGCAGTCTTGTCAGCACCGCTCCGGCCTTTATGCCCATCAACTCTGCGATCTCCCTGGTGCTGTGTCCCATCAGGACCTGCAACACCAGCGGCTCGCGGTAATCGTCCTCCAGCCTGTAAATCGCTTCCCTGATTTCGGTCAACTGCGAATCGTCTTCCTCAACCAGCATCGCAGCCTGCGCTGGGGTCAAATCGTCGATGTCCGCCGTTTCAAGCCGCTTTCTTTCGAAGTAACGCGCATTCTCCCGGCGAACTATCGTCATTAACCACGGTTTGGCTGCCGCATCCTCACGAAGCGCATCCAGCGACTTCCAGGATCTCAGCAACGCTTCTTGCACAACGTCTTCGGCTATACTCGGATCCCGGCTTAGCCAGGCTGCGTATCGGTACATGTCCTTGTGAAACACGCCGACTATGCTGTCAAAACGCCGTTTGCGCTCCAAATGCGCATTGCTGCTATTCATACGAGATGACCCACTCCCCTGGAGAATTATTACCTGATATTCAGTTTTTTGTGATTCAGGCGTGGAAACCCTACCGAATTATGGTGAAAATCCAAGCTTTGTTATTAATATTGAGCACTATGAGTCAAATGTCTGCCCCACAGTTCCCCAACACCCGACTTCGACGCACCCGCCAGAGCGAGTCTTTGCGTCGTCTGGTCGCCGAAACGGCTTTAAGCCCGGCTGACCTGATTTACCCCGTTTTCGTCCTTGAGGGTGAAAATCGCGCTGAATCGATCGAATCCATGCCCGGTATCGAAAGACATAGCATAGATGGGATTCTCAAAGAGGCTGGCCGTGCGCTCGAACTTGGCGTACCGGCAATCGCGCTGTTTCCGGTCGTTGCGGCTGACGGCAAGAGTCTCGATGGGGCAGAGTGTTTTAATCCGGAGGGCCTGGTACAACGGACAGTCCGCGCGCTTAAGGCGGAATATCCCGAACTCACCGTCATCACTGACGTTGCCCTCGATCCGTACACGACACACGGCCAGGACGGCATCATCGACGACACTGGTTACGTTCTCAATGATGTCACCGTTGCCATGCTCGTTCGCCAGGCGGTATCGCACGCGGCGGCCGGGGCCGACATCGTGGCACCGTCGGACATGATGGACGGCAGGATTGGTGCAATCCGAAAAGAACTCGAAGCGCAGGAATTTCACAACACGCTCATACTTTCTTACGCCGCTAAATATGCGTCCTGTTTCTACGGCCCCTTCCGCGATGCGGTCGGTTCTGCAGCGAACCTGGCAGGCGGCGACAAACACAGCTACCAGATGAATCCGGCCAATACCGATGAAGCCCTGCGCGAAGTCGAGATGGACCTGGCCGAAGGTGCTGACATTGTCATGGTCAAGCCGGCCATGCCCTATCTCGATATTATTCGCCGGGTTCGCGATAAGTTTGCAGTGCCTGTTTTCGCCTACCAGGTCAGTGGTGAGTACGCGATGATTTGTGCTGCGGGGGCCAACGGTTGGCTCGACAAAAAGGACGCGGTCCTGGAATCGTTGCTGGCGATCAAGAGAGCCGGCGCCAACGGTATACTCAGCTACTTTGCGCTGCAGGCCGCGCGATGGATGCGAGAGTAAAGGACTGATGGATGCCAACGCAGATCGCTATGGCGTAATGGGTTACCCCGTATCACACAGCCGCTCTCCGGTTATTCACCGCTTGTTTGCATTACAAACCGGGCAAAATATGCAGTACGAATTGCTGCCGGTGCCGCCGAATAAACTCGCCAGCGCCATGCGGCAGTTTCGCCGCGCTGGCGGCCGAGGCCTCAATGTTACCGTCCCTCACAAGAGCGAAGTGGCGATGCTCGCCGACACGCTAAGCGACCGCGCACGCACGGCGGGTGCAGTCAATACACTGGTCTTTGAGGAGAGTGGCGTTTTCGGTGACAACACCGATGGTATTGGCTTAATGCGGGACTTGCAGCACAACCTCGGCCTGCAACTTGAGGGAATCAATATTTTGATTCTTGGCGCTGGTGGCGCTACGCGCGGAATAGTGCAGCCGTTGTTAGCTGCAAAGCCCAAATCGCTGACCATCGCTAACCGGACACTGTCGAGAGCAAGCGCGCTCGCCGATCACTTTGGCGCCTATGGCGATACAACGGCTTGCCGCTTCGACGAAGTTCCGGAATCAACCGACTTCGGACTGATCATCAATGCAACGTCGGCCGGGCTAAAGGGCGAATCACCGCCGTATCCCGAGAGCGCCGTAAAAGAAAATACTTATTGTTACGACCTGTCTTACGGCCTTAACCCGACGCCCTTTAGCAAGTGGGCGGCCCAACACGGTGCCGCTCACTCAGTGATGGGGTGGGGCATGCTTGTTGAGCAGGCCGCAGAGTCATTTCAACTCTGGCGCGGCATGCGTCCTGATACCGAACCTGTACTAAAGCAGCTGTCTATTAGCGCATTGTAACCAGTTCTTCCGCGCTCGTTGGGTGAATGGCAACGGTATCGTCGAATTCGCGTTTTGTTGCGCCCATGCGAATCGCCACCGCGAAACCCTGCATCATTTCGTCCGCTCCATCTCCGATGACGTGGCAACCCACGACTTTTTCGTCCGCTCCGACCGTAACCAGCTTCATCGATGAGGGCACTTTGTGCTCACCGAGGGCGTACATCATCGGATTAAACCTGGACGTATAAACTTTCAATTCATCACCGTATTTCTCGCGGGCCTCGTCTTCGGTCAGGCCGACAGTACCTATTGGCGGGTGACTGAAGACCACGGTCGGTATCGTGCGATATTCAAGCCGCCTGTCCGTCATGCCGCCGTACAACCTGTCCGCGAGTCGACGTCCCGCGGCGATGGCAACCGGTGTCAGTGCCGCTTTGCCTGTCACGTCACCGATCGCAAAAATATTTTCGACATTGGTCTTTTGATAGTCGTCTACCGGAATGAAACCGTAACCATCCAGTTCGAGTAACGCCGCTTCCGCATTTAGTTGCTCCGTGTTCGGCGCGCGGCCAACGGCCCAAACTACCGCGTCGTAGCGCCCGAATTCCCGGCCATCCTCGGCGAGCAAGCTGAGCCCCTCATCCGAGGAGCTCAATTCGTGCGGAACCACACCCGTTTCCAGCCTAATGTTTTCCTGCTCAAATGATTTGTGCAACTCATCTCGCAACATCGAATCGAAACTGCGCAAGACACCGTCTTTGCGCACAAGCAAGGTCGTTTCCGATCCAAGCGCCGAAAACATGCCGGCAAATTCGACGGCAACGTAGCCGCTGCCAATCAAAGCCACACGCTGTGGACGATCGGGCAGCTCGAAGAATCCGTCTGAGGTGATGCCAAATTCCGCTCCGTGTATACGCGGCACGATGGGCCTGCCACCGGTCGCGATAAGGATTCGCTCAGCTTTGTATTTCTGCTCGTCAACCTGGACAGTATGACGATCCACAAGACTGCCAATACCTCGTATGACAGTGATATCCCGCTTATCGAGATTATTCTCATAGATACCATTCAGTCGTCCGACATAAGCATCACGCCGTTGCTTGAGCGCAGGCCAGTGGTGATTGGTCAATGAGACATCGAAGCCGTAATCCTTTGCGAGCCTGGCATGATGAACGTGGCTGGCTGCATACCACATGATTTTTTTCGGCACGCAACCAGCATTGACGCATGTGCCTCCCAGCGGGGCATTCTCTACAACGGCAACCTTTACGCCATAATCGGCAGCACGCTGGGCGTGCGCAAGCCCACCACTACCACCACCGATAACGATCAAATCAAAGTTCTTTGTCACGCATTTATCCCTTCATTCCTGGCTCGTCCGGGGCAAGTCCGGCAAGCCTGATTCCTGTGATACCATCCTGCGGCGCAAGGAGGGGCGCCAACTTATGACGAATCCATTACTGGACACATCCGCACTGCCGCGTTTTGATGATCTCAAGTCAGATCACGCGGAACCGGCGCTGCGGAAGCTTATCGCAGCACATCGTCAAAAGCTCGCAGCACTCCTCGACAATCCCGCTACCAGCGATTTTGAGTCCCTGGTGACGCCACTGGAAGATATGGGCCATGAGCTCAGTCGGGTCTGGTCACCTGTCGGTCATTTACAGAGCGTGCTCGGCGATGCCGGCTGGCGGGCAGCTTACAATACCTGCTTGCCGCTATTGACCGAACACAGCACCCAAATATCACAAAACACCCGGTTGCAGGAGGCATTCGAACGAATAGCGGCGACGCTGCCTGCCGATGCAGCAACCGGCAGACGTGCTGTCCTCGAGCATGCTCTGCGTGCTTTTCGACTCGCGGGCGTCGCGCTGCCCGAAAAAGACAAAGCCCAATTCAGCGACACGGTGCAACAACTTGCTGTGGCGCAAGCACTCTTTGACCAGAACGTGCAGGACTCCACCGACGCGTGGCACGTGCATGTCGAAGACGCATGCAGGCTCAAGGGCCTGTCCGAGTCAATCCTGGAGCGCGCCGCCGTCAGCGCAACTGAGCACGACTGCAAGGGTTGGTGGCTTGTGCTCGATTATCCGACCTATCACGCAGTCATGACACACGCCGACGATCGCACACTACGGCAATTATTTTACAAGGCATGGTCAACGCGCGCGTCGGACCAGGCCGAGGATACCGCCTGGGATAACAGTGACAATATCGAGAAAATTCTGGCCCTTCGCCACAAGCTGGCGCAACTCGTCGGCTATAGCAATTATGCGCAGTACTCTCTCGCCACAAAAATGGCCACAACAAGCGATGAGGTGCTCGACTTCCTGGCCGAACTTGCCAGCAAGACACGCACCGCGGCTGTCGCTGAGCTTGACGCACTGCGCGCGCTTTCTCCCGAACCGCTGGAGGCATGGGACAGCGCGTATTACCTCGAAAAACTCAAGAGCGAGCGATTTTCCGTATCTGACGAGTTGCTGCGCCAGTACTTTCCGGTGGAGCGCGTGCAAAAAGGCATGTTTGATCTGGCAGAGCAGCTTTACGGCGTAACGCTCACATCGATCAGCAACGTTGCCGGCTGGAACGAGACGGTGCGATACATTGAGGTTCGAGATGTCAGCAATGAACTGATCGGCGGATTCTATACCGATCTTTATGCCCGCAGTGGCAAGCGCAGCGGCGCGTGGATAGACGAGTGCATTGGGCGCAAGAATCTTACGGGAGAAGTTGTCCTGCCTGTGGGATATCTGGTCTGCAATTTTCCACCGCCTGACAAGAACGGCGTTTCGCTGCTAACACACGTTGACGTCGTCACCTTCTTTCACGAATTCGGGCATATGCTGCACCACCTGCTAACGCGGGTGGACTACCCGAGCATCGCCGGAATTAACGGCGTTCCGTGGGATGCCGTCGAATTGCCGAGTCAGTTCATGGAGAATTTCGCGTGGAGCTACGAAGTGCTAAAGACGGCGTCCGGGCACCACCAAACCGGAGAGGCGCTGCCCGAGGAGATTTTTAATCGCCTGCAAAAAAGCCGCGATTGTGGGGCGGCACTCGCCATGTTCCGACAACTGGAATTCGCGCTGTTCGATTTTCGCGTGCACGCAGACTACGACCCGAAACTGGGCGCGCGAACGATGGATGTTCTGGCGCAGGTTCGTGATGAAGTAGCGTTCCTGCCGCATCCGGATTACAACCGCTTCCCCATGAGCTTTTCACATATTTTCGCAGGCGGTTATGCGGCAGGCTATTACAGTTATAAATGGGCCGAAGTTTTGGCCGCCGACGCCTTTTCGGCATTCGAAGAAAGCGGCTTGTTCGATCCACAGACCGCGGCACGATTTCGCGAGGAAATCCTCGAAATCGGCGGCAGTCGAGACATCATGGAGGCATTTGTTGCTTTCCGCGGTCGCAAACCGCAACTCGATGCATTACTCAGACACAGCGGCATCGGCAAAGCCGCATGAAAATCGCAACCTGGAATGTCAATTCACTGAATGTCCGGCTGGGGCATGTAAGAGAATGGCTGGGCAGCGCCGCTCCGGATGTTTTGGTGCTGCAGGAAATCAAGCAGGTTACCGACGCGTTCGATATCGACGCGTTCGCAGACAGTGGTTACCAGGCTTTAGCGAGCGGGCAGAAAACCTACAACGGCGTTGCGGTCGCCAGCATTGAGACACCGAAGGATCCGGTGACAGACTTTCCGGGATTCGAAGATCCGCAACGACGTATCCTGGCCACGACCATCGACGGCATCCGCGTCGTCAATCTATATGTGCCTAACGGCCAAAGCCTCGATTCCGATAAGTACACCTACAAGCTAAGCTGGCTTGCGGCGCTGCGGGGTTTTCTCGAAGCAGAACTCGCCTCGCATGAACATCTCGTCGTGCTGGGTGATTTCAATATTGCCCCTGACGATCGCGACGTGCATGACCCTGAGAAGTGGGGCGAAGATATTCTCTGCAGTCCGCCCGAGCGAGAAGCGTTGCAGGGCCTCATCAATCTCGGTCTGGTTGACGTATTTCGTCAATTTCCACAGGAAGAGAAGAAATTCAGCTGGTGGGATTACCGAGCTGCGGGTTTCAGGCGCAATGCCGGATTGAGGATCGACCTTATTCTCGCAAGCACCGCGCTGGCTGAAAAATGCAGCGCCTGTTACATCGACCGTGAACCACGAACCTGGGAGCGACCCTCCGATCACACTCCCGTCGTGGCGGAGTTTGACATTTAACCGAAAAATCCGGGACTTATTGTTGAATTGGCCAAACCAACGGGGCGCAATGCGGTGTATCATGTTTAACCGTTATCCCGGAGTCACACGGAATATCGGTTAATTAAATGCGAGTTAGATGTGAACAGGCGTGATTACCGGCGGTTGCCCGTCGTCAATCCACGCGCCCCGAGCACAGACAATAATAAGAAGATGCGCATAATGACGCAGGATCGACGCAGCGATTACGACGTTACCGACACAGTGCAGGTCAGCAATACTGTCGCCGTGCGAAATGCTGTGTACGACCTGTTCAGCGATACTTTTCCCGGCAAGTCTTTCGATTCTCTCTGGCTCGCCTTTTACGATTTCGATCGGCTGTTCAAAGGCCAGTATCCCGGTTATCACGGCTGCGATACTACCTACCACGACATGCAGCACACGCTGGACATGACGCTCGCTCTCGCACGGCTTGTTTTCGGTTACGAAAGAACGGTTGAAAGCGCAGACAAGCTTGGTGCGCAGCGCGCGCAGATGACGATTGTCACCTCCCTGTTTCACGACTCCGGTTACATACGACACAGGGAACGCGACAGGGGTTTTCAGAACGGAGCGGAATTCACGCTGCAGCATGTATCGAGAAGCGCTGATTTCTTGCGCAATTATCTTCCCGATCTCGGCATGGCAAAAGATGTCGCCGTCAGCAGTACCATTGTGCATTTTACCGGCTTTGAAATTGACCTCGATAAGATCGAGGTTGACGATCCTCGTGATGCGATCTGCGGCCACCTGCTTGGCACGGCTGATCTTATGGCGCAACTGGCTGATCGTTGTTATCTCGAAAAGTGCCGTGATCACCTGTACAAGGAATTCGTCCTTGGTGGGATCGCAATTGAGCAGGCCAAACCTGACGAGTACACGGTGCGCTACGAATCGGGGATCGATCTACTAAAGAAAACACCGTCGTTTTATCAGCAAGTATCGCGGGATCGACTGCAAAAGAAATTCAATCGCGCCTATCGGTATATCGAAGCGCTGTATGACGGCCAAAATCCCTATGTCGATGCGATCAAGAATAACCTGACCCACCTGATGAAGATTCTCGAGTCAGGAAACTGGTCTTTGCTGCGCCGCAAACCACTTGTCTTCACCAGCACCGCCCAGACCGTTGATATAGTTGACGGCCTGGTGGAATCGCAACTCGCTGCCCTGCCCACAAACCCCCAGAAGATACCTGGCTTCGCAGTCGCCTGATTACTTTCCTGAAACACCCGATTTCGGCGCAGGTATTCTTATTCCCTGCTCGCCAGAGCCTCGCTGATGAAGTCCAGGCGATCGTTGCCGAAAAACATTTCGCCGCCAACAAAAAACGTTGGCGCGCCAAACACTCCACGCTGAATCGCATCCTGTGTGTTTTCCTTCAGCTCGTCCTTGATCGATTGATCGGAAATGTCACTCATAAGATCGTCTGCCTTTACTCCTGCGTTCGCCAGAATTTGCGCAAGAATTTTCTCGTTACCAAGATCAAGGTCATGGACAAACATCCCGTCGAATAAAGGCTGGTGGATATCGTGGAATACGCCGCGTCTTTGGGCCGCAATCGCCAGCCTGAGCGCTTTCAGCGTGTTTTGCGGGAATATGGAGTTGAATTTAAACACCATGCCATAGCGCTTTGCCCAGCGTGCAAGGTCTTTGTTCAGGTAGGCGCCTTTGGCCGGCACCGATCCCGGAGGGCTGTTGCCACTCGCTTGCATGACCGCGCCCAGAAGCATCGGTCGGTATTGCACGTCAGCGCCCTCGATTTTCTCGACCTGGCTATTGACCAGGTAGGAGTACGCACTGACGTAGTCGTAAAAAAATTCAACTTTTCTATTTTTCATTGTTCACCGCCTCACTCAAGCGCAATTTTCGACCCTGAAGTTCAGTCTGTCCAAGCGAAATCATAGCTGCTGCTGCTTCGTCGTGATTCACCATTTCGACGAAACCGAATTCTCGCGAGCGCCCGGTAGTACGGTCATAAATCACTCGGGCCGATTTCACGTCGCCGAAACTTGCAAAGACCGCACGCAAATCAGCCGTTGTTGTTTCCAGGGCGAGATTAGCTACATGGATTTTCATGCCCCGGCCATTGCCTGCATTTTTATGTGCCCGGGCCTGGCTGCAACGCGTTGTCCATCAGGCAGAACCAGCAACGGTATTTTCCCGTTGGCGTTCATAGCCAGAAACTCTGGTGTGTGGGTGTCACCCGCGAGAATATCGACCTCACGCCACTCATATTCGATCCCAAAATGCACGCCGAGAATTGTACTTTGTAACAATTGCCGGATCTTGAGTCGCCGTACAATCGGAATTTTTCACTCATGTTTATCTTGCTCCCCCAGTTTCTGCAATGCCTGTGCCTCTCGCCAATTAAGTCGGCGACTCGCAAAAAATGCGGCAAGCGCGGCCCCCGTCAAGGCATAAATTACACCGACGACACCGAAATCCCGACTTACAAAAGTCACGACGGTGTGCCACGAGGTTTCTGTTAAAAGCGCCAACGCGCCGGTACTAAATTCCCGGGCAGTCAGGTTAAGTGCCGCAACGAAGCTGCCGGTAAATGCGGAAAATACGGCAAATACGGCCGCCAAGGCGGGGAATCGCCAATCGATGCCCAGTCCAAAATAACGCACTGCGCGACCAATAAACAGTCCCTGTATGACGGAACCCCATGGAAAAAATCGATCGAAAAGCATCGATGAATAGACCCAGATGGTATTGAGAACGACGAGCGCGAACAACGCACCGAGTGCAGCGCGCAGCAGGGACTGATCATCGATCAACGCTTGCGCATTGATATCCGCTGGGACGTGATCAGGGTCCCGTGTGTATTTGTGTCTGAGCCGCAATATCGATTTTGAGTCTGTCATGTTTTCCTGCGTGGCATTTCATTCGGTGGCCTGCCTGCGACCCGCCTATGGTAGGCAAATTTCGCGAGACACGCGATCCCCCTGCTACGACCGCCTGCTGGTGCGTCCTGAAACTGTGTTTTTCATTAGACCTAGGCGCTCCTGAGAACCAACTCGGCGGCGGCCAGGTCTTCGAGTGAAGTGCCTACGGACTTGAAAAGCGTTATTTCACCATCGGAGTTACGGCCCGGATCGTCACCCCGAACCAGCTCCGCCAGGTCGGCAACAATTTCCTCCCGGCTGATCAGCTTTCGGGATATTGCGTCGATTATTTCGCCAGACTCGGCAAGCGCGCCTGCGTAAGTGTCGACGAATATGCGCGAGCGTTGCAACGCATCACCGTCTGCCTCGCGCATTTGTGGAGTGAAGGCCCCAACAAGATCCAGGTGCTGCCCGCCGCGAAGCCAATCGCCAAGAACCAGCGGCTCGGTGGCAAGAGTTGCACACGAGACGATGTCCGCTTGCTGTACGGCTTTTTCAAGATCTGTGACGACTTCAATTTCCTGTCGACTCGGGACAAGTGAGCTCGCGAGCGCATGTGCGGCCGCCTCCCGACGACCCCAGATCAGGATTTGATCCAGGTTACGCACGCTCGCGTGTGCACGAATCAAGTGCGGGGCCAGGTTGCCAGTGCCAACCATCAAGAGGATTTTCGCGTCATGTCGGGACAGGTAACGCGATGCCAGTGCCGAAGCGCAGGCAGTCCGGCGTAGGGTGAGTTCAGAACCATCGAGCAAAGCTTGTGGCACGCCGGTTGTCGCATCCAGGAGAATATAGCTCGCGTGCACCGCGCCGAGGCTTTTTGCGGCATTGCCGGGAAAAACAGTCGCTATTTTTATGCCCAGATTGCCACCAGGTTGCCAGGCGGGCATTAGCAGCAACGTCCCGTCTGCAGCGCCGCTGACAGGCACCGTATGATTGCTGCGCGCAGGGACAGTGGCACCGTGCCGAAAGGCGTCCGCCAGAGCATCGATCAGCTGATCATAAGGTAGCCTCTCGGCAACTTGTTGCGCATTTATCGTTTGCATGGTCATCCTGAGGGCTGCAATTTCGGGTGCTTCGCGGTGCGTGGGCAGTATACCTATGAGGTTGCGACTTTCGCATTCGTCGAGTCTGTATAATGGCCGCCTGCGGTATCCTCGACAATAAAAAAGGACAACCAGATGATATGGCTAGTTAGTGGTATTTCGTTTTGGGCGGTAATGCATTTCATCCCTGCCGGCCTGCCCGGTGTTCGCAAGCAGATCATTTCGGTCACCGGCGAAAAAGCCTACCGGGGTGTTTTCGCACTGCTTGTAGTCATAGCACTCGTGATGATTATCGCTGGCTGGCGTTCGACAGTACCCGTCGTAATCTACGCACCACCATCGTGGGGACCCAATGCGACGCTTCTATTCATGTTTGCGGCTGTCGTTTTGTTTGGTGCTGCTCACGCGAAAACGAACATCAAGCGTGTGATACGTCACCCACAGCTAAACGGCCTGCTGTTATGGTCAATCGGGCACATCGTTTCCAATGGAGATATCAGGTCGCTGGTCCTCTTCGGTGGGTTGGGGCTTTGGGCTTTCGTCGAAATGGCGCTCATCAATCACCGCGACGGCGAATGGTTGAAACCGGAACGCGCGTCGCTCAAGAGTGAAGCTATCGGTGCAACGGTCAGCGTGGTTGTGTTTCTGGTTTTGATTGCATTACATCCTTACTTCGCTGGTGTGTCCCCGCTGCCCGCCTAGGCGCAGTCCAGACACGGGCCATTCATCGGGTAGCCACCGAACATGACGCTGCAACGAAAACTTGGCCTGTTCACGGTCCTCGCCATTGTCATGGGGGACATGATCGGCTCTGGTATTTTCTTTACGCCCGGCCAACTGGCGGCGGTCGCAACAGCAGAATGGCAGGTCTATTTCTTTTGGGCTCTGTGCGGCTTCATTACTCTTTGCGGCGCTCTTACTTTAGCCGAACTTTCTACCTTGCTGCCCCGGTCCGGAGTCGCCTATCACGCGCTCACCGAAGCTTATGGTCCGTTCGCCGGTTTCATGCAAGCATGGATGATGACACTCGTGAGCGGACCGGGTGCCATCGCAGGAGTGGCGATTCTCTTTGGCGAATTGGCAAACCAGGTTTTTGGTAGCGGCTCACCTGGCATGCAAATAACCTGGGCGGTACTTGCCATCGTGTTTTTTGCTGTGATCAACTTGCGCGGTGTGGAATGGGGTGGCCGCCTGCAAATTACGTTGACCGCAATCAAGATCCTTGGCCTGTTTGCACTCGTGGCCGGTGGCCTCTTCCTCGCGGCGCCGGCGAGCACACCGACTGAGGCGGTCGTTGTTACCACTGAGCAGGACTTGTTCGGTTTCTTTCGCTTCATTGGCCTGGGCGTTGCGATTGTGCTGTTCACTTATGACGGCTGGATTGATGCCTCGAATGTGGCCGGCGAAGTAAGGAATCCGAGACGCAACTTTCCCCTGGCCATGGGTCTTGGCGTCATCTGCATCACATTGATTTACCTGCTTGTAAATTACGCTTTTCTACGCGTCATGCCATTGGAGGAAATGCGGCAGAATCCTGCATTGGTTGCCAGCACGGTCGCCGAAGCAGCTTTCGGTCCGGTGGGCGGAGGTGCTTTGAGCATGCTGATGTGGATTTCGATATTTGGCGCACTTGGTGGGTTGATAATGACGCTGCCGCGCCTGTTTTACGCCGCCGCCTCCGAGTTCCAGCCGCATGCCGCCTCAACCCGGCTGGCTCCTGTTTTCAACGCGCTGGCGCATTTTTCCGATAAGCGATCAGTACCCTCGGGTGCCATTTTGTTCGCCTGTGTTTTCTCCATTGCGGCGCTTTTTCTATTCGGTTCTTTTTCACGAATAGTGACTTTCTTCGTTGTGCCATTCCAGTTCATGAACATATTGATGGTTTCGTCCATATTCCGCCTGCGATCGAAATTGTCCGGCCCTGAATCGTGGCGCATGCCATTTTATCCCTTGCTGCCAATTCTTTTTATTGGCGTGATGTCGATATTTCTTGTCGCCGCACTGATATACAACCCGGTTGACAGTTTGATCGGAGTTGCTCTTACTTTGGCGGGCATACCTGTCTACCGGATTTTGGCAAAGCATTCACCGGACAAGAGTGAATGAGCCGCTTTCGAGAAATATTTCCAGGCAACAAACCGCTGATCGGACTGAGTCACTTGCCACCCCTGCCGGATTATCCTGACTCACCCGGAATCGACGGGCTGCGTACACACGCATTGAATGATGTGCGTGTTTTGCAGAGCGGCGACTTTGACGGCGTCCTTATAGAAAACGAATACGACCGACCGCATCGCGTCAAAGCGGAGCCCGAGACCGTTTCTGCGATGACTGACGTAACGGCAACGGTATGTGCTGCCGCGAAAAATATAGTCATTGGCTGTGAAATCTTGCTCAACGATCCCAAAGCGTCTCTCGATGTCGCGAAGGCGGCCGGCGCAGATTTCATTCGCACGGATTATTTCATCGACAAAATGGCGCGGCCGCAGTACGGGGAATTCGAAATCGATCCTGCCGGACTTATGGAGTACCGCAAAGAGATTAAAGCCAGCAGCGTGCTGATACTGGCCGACATCCAGGTCAAGTACGCAACCATGCTGGAGAAGCGTGCTTTACAGGAATCCGCGCGTCTGGCCTGCCTCCAGGGTGCGGATGCGATTATCGTTACCGGTGATGAAACCGGTGATGCGCCGACGGTGCACCAACTCCGTGAAGCTCGTTCAGGTGTGAATGCAAGCGGCCTGGATGTGCCGGTTCTCATTGGCAGCGGGCTTGCGACGATTAACGCCTTCGATCTCCTCACGGCGTGTGACGGGGCGATTGTCGGCACGTATCTGATGCGTGAGGGTAAGGTCGATGCCGTAGCGATGCAGCGATTGCTCGACGAGGTAGAAAAGGCACGCGCATGAATATCATTTGCAGCGGCGATTGTGGTGTCGATCATTACGTCCGCAGCGGCCAACGACGAGCAGGCGGCATAACGGCCAATTTCGCACTACAGGCCAGGAGCTGTTTCGATGCTACCGACATCATTCGGCTGGTTGCACCACTCGGAAATGATGATGATGCGAGCATTGTTGAACGTCGTTTCCTGAACAGCGGCATCGAGTGCCACTTTGAAGTCCTGGCTGGCACCACTCCGGTACAGCACATCGATGTGGACAAATCCGGTGAGCGACGGTTTGTTGGTTACGAGGAAGGCGTTCTGAAATCCTTTCGGATTACGGAAAAACACGCCGCACTCATTGCGGACTCCGATTTACTGGTGGCGCCGGTGTTCGAGCAAAACCGCGATATGTTTGCCTCAATAATGTCTGCAAGCGCGGCGGGGATTATTGCCGTCGATTTTTCGGATTTCGCCGAGCACCCGGATTTTGATTTTCTCAATCAATACGCGAAGCAGATCAAGGTTGCATTTTTTGGGCTACAGTCAAGCCAGGGCGAGATCATTGAATCTTTGCGACTGCTGGCCGCAAAGCACAAGCTGTTAATCGTCGTGACTCTGGGTGCCGATGGCAGTCGGGCATTCCAATCTCGCGATTACTACGAGGTTGCTGCGGCGCCCGTCGAATCAGTCATCGATACGACCGGGGCTGGCGATGCATTTGCCGCCGGTTTCTTAAGTCGCTATTGCCTGTCAACAAACATTGAAGCGGCACTGTCTTTCGGTGCAACCGTCGCCGCCCGAGTTGTGCAACAACCGGGAGCCAACTAGCAGTGTGGCTGGTCCGCTATGGCGAAAAATATTTCGCGAACTAGCAGCCCTCCATCGATCGCGGTGATCTGCTCCTCACGGTGCGTGATTGCGTCGCGAACAAGGATGGTTCGGCCCCGGTTTAGTGGACCGTTTAAAATTGAAGCAGCCACTCGCCAGTGATTTTCAAAAAGTCGCACTCCTGAGTGTCCGCTTTCACCAGAAGCAATCGCTCATATCGCTGGACTGGGCCATGAGCCGGCAGCGGAGATTTTCTTAATCAACCCTGGAGTGCATCAATCGGGAGGGTCCTGTTATATTATTGGCCTCACCCACCAACACGCTCACTTTAGGGATACGAAAATGCATAAAAATAGAAAGGTCGTTGTAACAAGTCTGGCATTTTTCGGACTAATTGTCGCAAGCTTTGCTCTAGCCCAACAGCCTACGGGGCCGTTGTCCTTTTTTCTGACCAGCGCAGGTTCCGGCAATGGCGGAGACTTACGGGGACTTGAAGGGGCCGACGCCATCTGCCAGGGCCTGGCGGAAAGCGTCGACGGCGGTGACCTCATTTGGCGCGCCTATCTCAGCACCCAGGGCGACGATGCCGTAAACGCGCGGGATAGAATCGGATCGGGGCCCTGGTTCAATGCCAAGGGCAACCGCATTGCGGCTGACGTGAATGAACTTCACAGCGTGCTGAATCGGGTGAGCGCTTATACTGCGGTCGACGAACGTGGCCGAATAATACCTGGCAGCGGTTATTCGCCCAACCGGCATGACATCCTCACCGGCTCACAAGCTGACGGGACAGCATATTCTGACGGCGAGGACATGACCTGCAATAACTGGACGAGTAGCACCGATGATGGCAAAGCCAGGGTCGGGCATCATGACTATGCCGCCTGGAACTCAGCCCACAACTCCAGGGGTTGCAGCCAGAGCGCACTGATTAGCTCGGGTGGTGATGGTTTGTTTTACTGTTTTGCCGTGCAGGAATAAGCCTGCCGACACACGACTCATTGTCAATACGGGGACAGTTCACTTAATTAAGTAAACTGTCCCCGTAATTTCCCCGTAATTTATTCGACGGTAACCGACTTCGCCAGATTGCGCGGCTGATCGATGTCGGTACCTTTCAGCACAGCTACATGATACGCGAGCAGTTGTAAAGGTATCGTGTAAAGAATCGGCGCCTGGAAATCCTGTATCAACGCCGGCATGCGCATAGTGTGAATCCCCACACGATCACCGAACTGTACGCGCGGATCTGCGAACACATACAATTCACCGCCACGGGCTCTTACTTCCTGCAAATTGCTTTTGAGTTTTTCCAGTAATTCATCATCGGGGGCAATGGCCACGACGGGCATGTGTTCATCGACTAATGCCAGGGGTCCGTGTTTCAGCTCTCCCGCGGCGTAAGCTTCAGCGTGAATGTACGTAATTTCCTTGAGCTTTAGAGCCCCCTCCATCGCGATAGGATTTTGCACACCGCGGCCCAGGAACAACGCGTGATCTTTGTCCACGAAGTGCTTGGCAAGCGTCTCGATCGCGCTATCCAGCGCCAGAACCTGTTCTATCAACCCAGGCAATTCCGCAAGCTGCGCAACCAGCGCGCGTTCCTGTTTTTCTTCTAGGCCGTTGCGCCTTGCCAGTACAATCGTTAGCAAAGCCAGGGCGGCGAGCTGTGTAGTGAATGCTTTGGTCGATGCCACGCCAATTTCAGGACCAGCCCGCGTCATCAATACGAGATCCGACTCCCGGACTATCGAGGTTTCCGGCACATTGCAAATAGCCATCGTCGAAATGTAGCCGGCCTCTTTCGCCGATCGCAATGCGGCCAGCGTATCTGCAGTCTCACCCGACTGGCTGATAGTGATGAACAATGTCCCATCGGGCACAACCGGTGATCGATAACGATACTCGCTTGCGATTTCAACCATGCACGGAATTTTGCAAAGCTGTTCTATCCAGTAACGCGCCACCAGTCCCGCGTGGTAACTCGTACCACAGGCGATGATGTGAACGCCTTTTGCCTGGTCGAGCGCGGCAATTGCATTGGGTCCGAAAGCTGCATCCAGAACTTTCCCGTCAACAATGCGACCTTCGAGCGTGCGTTTCACAGCACTCGCCTGCTCGTGAATTTCTTTTTGCATGAAGTGGCGAAACTTGCCGCGTTCCGCCGCATCCGCGGTCAACTCACTTTCCTTGACGGGTCGCTCTACTTCAGCGCCATTTTCATCGTAAACGGTTACCTGGGTTCGCTCGACGACGGCAATGTCACCTTCGTCCAGGAACATGAAATTGCGCGTGACTGGCAGCAATGCAGCGACATCCGAAGCGACGAAATTCTCGCCGATGCCCAGACCAATAACAACCGGGCACCCCGCACGTGCGAGCACGAGTTTGTCCGGTTCGTTGGCACTCATGACTACCAGTGCGTACGCACCTTCCAATTCCGTAACGGTCTCCCTGACGGCCGCCACAAGTTCACCAGTATTTTTCAAGTGATGATGGATGCGGTGCGCGACAACTTCGGTATCTGTTTCTGATTCAAATTCGTAACCGAGTCCCTTCAGGTCTTCCCGAAGCTCGGCATAGTTTTCGATGATGCCGTTATGCACGATCGCAATCGTGTCCTGCGACATATGTGGATGCGCGTTCGCTTCACTCGGTTTTCCGTGCGTCGCCCAACGTGTATGTGAAATGCCGGTGACGGCACGAACCGGATCTACGTCGAGTGCGTTCTGCAATTCCTGTACTTTGCCGAGTCGGCGGACACGAGTAATGCCATTGCTGGAAACAACCGCAATGCCAGCAGAATCATAACCCCGGTATTCAAGTCGCCGCAATCCCTCCATCAGGATCGGTACAACATTTCTTTCGGCGACTCCGCCGACGATTCCACACATTTACTGCATCTCCATTACATCCGGGCCCCGGACCCAAACCCCATCCACTATTGTCTCAAGCATTGGCTTCGCCGAGGCTGCGCCATGTCTCATCTCGAGGCGCAAGGCCTTTACTCTTTCTTTTGCGGCGCTTTCCAGCCCTCGATCGTTATCTGCCTCGATCTTTCGACCGTCAATGCGTTGGCTGGCGCCGGCTTCGATATCGTTGAACCCGCGCCGATCGTGGCTCCTGCACCGATTTTCACCGGGGCTACCAGTTCTACTCCCGAACCAATGAAAGCACCATCCCCGATCGTCGTGCGGTGCTTGTTGGCGCCGTCGTAATTGCAGGTAATGGTCCCGGCACCGACATTGACCTTTTTCCCAATATCCGTGTCACCAATGTAGGCCAGGTGATTCACCTTGCTGCCGGATGCGACCGTGCTTTTCTTGATTTCCACAAAGTTGCCAACCTTCACCGTATCGGCAAGTTCAGCGCCGGGACGGAGTCGTGCAAAAGGGCCTATTTCGCAATTTGGCCCGGTTTTCGCTCCTTCAATATGACAATTCGAATGCACAACCGTACCAGCACCGATTTCACTGTCGCGAATCAGGTTATTGGATTCGATCCGCACGTTGTCGCCCAACGTTACGTCACCCTCAAATATCGCGTTCACATCGATGAACACGTCTTCGCCGCAAGTCAGTGTTCCACGAACATCAAATCGCGCCGGATCGGCAAAGCCGACACCTTGTGCCATGAGATCTTCGGCACGGCGTAACTGTAACGCACGCTCTGCCACCGCCAATTGTTGCTTGTCATTGATGCCCATCACTTCCACCCAGTTATCGGCCCTGAGACCATGCACCGTCATACCATCGGCAACCGCCATTTCGATGATATCCGTTAAATAATATTCGCCCTGGCTATTGTCGTTGCCAAGCTGGCTCAGCCACTCTTTCAGCTTGCTGGCCGGGCAACAAAAAACGCCTGTGTGGATTTCTTTGATCGCTCGTTCTTCCTCACTGGCGTCTTGCTCCTCGACATTCCGTACCACCTTGCCATTCTCGCGGATTATTCTGCCGTAACCCAATGGATTGTCCAGATCGACGGTCAATACGGCTGCGCCGTCCGTTCCGCCGGCCGAAATAAGATCGATCAGCGTTTGCGGTTTCAAAAGCGGTACGTCGCCAAAAAGCAAAAGCACCTGATTGCCATCGGGCGTCTCCGGCATGGCCTGCATTACCGCATGGCCGGTGCCGAGTTGTTCGGCTTGTCGCGCCCAGCGAATCGATGGATCCGGAAAGCTCGCCATCACCTGCTCCCCGCCGTGGCCATAGACCACGCAAATATCGTCGGCGCCCACCTTTTTTGAGCAAGCAATTACGTGCGATAACAATGGATTACCAGCCAACAGCTGTAGAACCTTGGGCAGGTTCGACCCCATTCGTTTTCCCTGGCCGGCAGCCAGAATAATGATGCTCAGACTCAAATGTCGACGCTCCTTTTCGAGCGAGAATGATACCGCAATGAGGCTGCCTAAATGTGCAAGCTATGTCGCAAACCTTGCACGACGTGATTTTGGTCTGGTTTGAGCAATAGGCATTGCCAGGTGTTCTTATTGCCAGTACGGTCTTGATCGTCCGGGATAGAGCGCGTTTTCGGTTTTCCGGGCATGTTGTCTTCAATCCGGGACACACTGTATTGTAGGCGCCGCACGAACACGCCGCTAACGCTCTGGAGAGTTCAGTGAGAAGTACCTTAAAGAATATTGCTTTGCTTGCACTCGCGGCAGCGCTGCCCGCCATCGCGTTAGCCGATGATCCGGTGCGTGATCCGGACGCGGCGATGTACCCTGAAGACATTCGTTACGATTCGCGCATTCCAACGCCGGAGGCTTTCCTGGGTCGTCCACTGGGTGCCGCACCGGTACGGCACCATGAGTTGGTTGAATACATTACGACCGTCGCGGAGCTATCCGATCGCCTGACCGTTGAAATTATCGGCTACACGCACGAACGGCGACCGATACTTTTTGTCGTAGCCTCGTCAGCAGAAAACCAGGCTCGCATTGATGACATAAAATATCAGCACGTTGCATTGACTGAGCCGGACAATCAGCAGGAAGTCTTGCCGGATATGCCGGTCGTCACCTGGCTGAACTACGGCGTGCATGGCGCCGAATCCAGCGGCATGGATGCTTCGTTGCCGACGGTCTATTACCTCGCTGCCGCGCAAGGCGAAAAAGTAAATGAACTTCTTTCCAACAGCGTGATTTTGGTGACAGCGGTTTTCAATCCGGATGGTCACGCCAACCGCATCGCCTGGCTCGATACGTTTGGTAGCAAGGTTGTTAACGCCGATCCCAACAACATTGAGCATGACTATGACGGACGCCTGGCTCGCACCAATCATTACGGCTTCGACCTGAACCGGCAATGGATATCGGCCACGCAGCCAGAGCCACGGGCCTGGATGAAAAAATGGCACGAGTGGCGCCCGAATGTATCAGTTGATTATCACGAGATGGGAAGCCAGCAGACTTACTATTTCGCGCCAGGAGTGGCGAGCCGCACGCACCCGTTGATTCCTGATGAGGGCATGCAACTGGTCGCCGAAGTCGTTCAGCCGGCAGAGGCCTTTATGGATTCGGAGGCGCGGCTTTATTTTCACGGTGATCGTTACGACCACTTCTTTCTTGGTAAGGGCTCCTCTTTTGCGCTGGTCAACGGTGGTATCGGGATTTTGCACGAAGCAAGTTCCGCGCGAGGCATTGAGCTGGAAACCGTCAATGGCATTCGCACCTACCGCGAGAATATTCGCAAGCACTTTCGCACCAGTATTGCGAACGCCCAGGGGGCGCTGAACAACCGCCATAGACTCTTGGATTATCAGCGTGCTTTTTACGATTCTGCATCGGCTGATGCGCGCAATCATTCTGTGAAGGCATATGTGTTCGCTGCGCCCGGTGATGAAGCGCGCTTGTATCACTTCGTCGACCTTCTCAATTTTCATCGGATTAAGGTGTATGGCCTGCAACAGGACATTACTCAAGGCGGCATCACCTACCGCGCTGGAGAGGCGCTGATCATGCCAATGGATCAGCCGCAACATCGCCTCATCCGAAGTTTGTTCGATACCATGACCGAGTTTGAAGATTCCAAATTTTACGATACGTCAACCTGGACACTGCCTCTCTCATTCGGTGTCGAATACACAGCCCTTTCAGGCCGACGGCTGAATGCGAATCTCGTTGGTCAAGAGGTGTCACTGGAAATGCCCGTTGCAGATCCTCCCGACGCACCCAGATATTCGTATGTATTCGAATGGTCGAACTACTACGCTCCGAGGGCCATGAATCGACTGTTGACTGCCGGCGTATTGGCGCGGGTGGCCGCCAATCCTTTTGTCGCCCAGACAACCCGTGGGCCATACAGTTTCAATCGCGGCAGCATCATCGTTTCCTTTGATCGACAAGAAGTCAGTCGCAGCGAAATCCGCGAGATCATGAACGACATTGCGAAACAGGATGGGATTTTTGTTCATTCCGTTACATCCGGCCGAAGCGCGACAGGCACGGCGGGGCCGGATCTGGGCAGCCAATTTTTCAGGCCCGTGACCAAACCTGAAATCCTGCTTGTTGTTGGGCGCGATATGGACTGGTACAACGCAGGAGAAATCTGGCATTTGCTTGATCAGCGTATGGACATGCAGGTAACGATGCGTGATCGCAGCAGACTGGACGGCGTTGATCTGAATCGTTATACGCACCTGGTATTCGCGGGTGGCGATTTTGACGAATACGCGCCGGCCTATGCAGGCAACATTCGCGCCTGGGTCGATGGCGGTGGCACCGTCATTGGTATTCGCCAAGGCGCGAAATGGCTGCGGGAAAACGTTCTGGATTACGTCGAGCCGGTGATGGTTGACGGGAAGCCCGTTGCCGCGGACGCGGCGTCGGAATCGGGTCATGAACTGTTGCCCGATGAGCTTGCTGAGGTCGAGCGACTGTCCTACGACCAGAAACAGGCGCGTGATCCGATCGACCTGATTGGTGGCGCAATTTTTTCCGGCGACCTCGATATTTCTCATCCGCTGGGCTTTGGCTATTCACGGCGTGAAATTGCATTGCTGAAAAACACCAAAGACGTTCTCGAGCGACCGATGAACCCGTATGCAACCGTTATTGCTTACGCCACACCACCACTATTATCCGGTTATGCGTCGGATGCCAACCAGGAATTGCTGGAAGGGACCGCTGCTTTGATCGCGGATCGAAAGGGGAAAGGCAGCGTCATTTTGTTTGCCGATGACCCCAATTTTCGCGCTATCTGGTATGGCACGAACAAGCTGTTTTTGAACGCCTTGTTTTTCTCGAAAGCGTTTGATGCGCTTGCGAAGGAATAGCGCGAGCGCGACCCCGGTGGGGTGGTTATTGCACGACCGGCAATACGATCCTGGAAGAATAATTTGCCGAGTGATGCAGTGTATTGTGTGCCACCACACCTTCGGTCTCATCGTAATTGTTGCCGCCCGTGTTGAGGTTGCGCATGTATTGCGGGAATTTACTCGATGACACCTCAACGCGAATGCGGTGACCGGCTTTGAACTGATAGCTGGTCGACATTGGCGTGAGATTCAATTCGTAGACTTCGCCCGCTTCCATGAACACTTGCTTGTCATAGCCTTCGCGATAGCGTGCCCGAAAAATTGTATCGTCGATGTTGTAGGCGGTCCCGTCAGGATAGACGTCCACCAGCTTTACGGTGAAATCGGTGTCTTTGGCGTCCGAGGAAACATACAGTGTCGCTCTGATGCTGCCGGTGATTTCCAAATCCGCTTCCATTTTTTCGGAGGTATACACCAGAACATCTGCGCGTGATTCTATGCCGCGCTGATCGTAGCTGCCGCCGAGTGCTGCGTCTGCGTTGCAACATACTCCACCGCCCAGCGCTGGCACCGGGTTCATCGGGTCGTAAGTGTACGTATCAGACCCATCTCCGGTCGGCTTTTGGGTTGTCAGAACGCCATCACCAAACAGACTATTGGCGTGGTCGTTGCTTTGAAGATAAAAGGTGACCGCCTGGGCAGCGGCCGGTGGCCAGCTATCCGCGTTCGCCCATTCGTTCTTGCCCATGGTGTAGTACTGCACGCGCGGCATGTCGTTTTTGAAGGACTCGTTTTCGCCCTTCAGATAGTAATCGAAGAAACCGAATATTTGCTCGTACAAGGGAAACGTCGGGTTACCGACATTCAATTCGCCGACGACCAGGTCTTCATGTTCCGGAATGCGATAGAAACCGCAGTGTGCTGTTGGCGCAATAAGAACGTATTGGCCATCGCGAACGGTTTCGTCCTTGCCGTTTTCCCGCACGTGATTGAACATCGCAAGGTTAGGCCCCTGGCTGACATCGAACCAGCTATTGAACCAGAATGCGGGGACGGCGAATTCTTCATCCTCGGTATAGAGGCCGCCTTCGGACCAGTCCGCATGAGCTGGCGTACGAGACATTAATTCTTTCGCCGGGCCGTAGTTGGCACCGGCGTCCTCCAGCCAGGTGTTGGCCGGTAATTTCCGCAGTTGTTTTTTCCAGTCAACCTCTGGCATATCCGGTGCGAGGTCGAACAGCTTGCGGAAGCGCTGCAGGTCTTCTTGTTCCATGCCGGCGGGAAAGCGAGGATAGATTTGTTGCTGGACACTGTAGAGCCAGACCGAGAACAAGGTCTGGTGCACGCCGCCTTTGTACCAGTTGCCCTGCTCGTGGAACTCGCCCACACGACCGATGCCGGCACCGGCGGCCATCGGTACCATCGCTTTGTGCGCCGGGTGATCCTGTGCCGCCAGCGCTAATTGCCACTCCGCCGAGGAAGAGCAGCCCAGCGTGCCGATAGCACCGTTCGACCATTCCTGATCGGCAAACCACGTCAAAGCGTCATAGCCGTCGGTACGGGGATTGCCGAGAATCTCCCATTCACCTTCCGAGTAATAGCGACCACGCTCGTTCTGCACAGCAACAGCGTAGCCGTGACTCACTGCCTGGTAAGCCCACTGCAGGCTGGAACCGGAAATTTCATTGAAATCGTACGGTGTCTTGATGAAGACCAATGGAACCTTGCCCTCGGCGTCTTTTGGTCGGTAGATATCCGTTGCCAATCGGACACCGTCCCGCATTGGCACCATTACCATCGTGTCAGCAATGGATATCCGCTCCAGGTCTGCCAACACAGCCGGTGCTTCACTGGCAATGGACGCCGGCGCCAGGCAACAGACTACAGCTAGCGCTGACATAAGGGTGACGAACCCACGAACGACAAGACGATGACTCAGCTCAGGCTGCAGCGACATTTTAGAATCCCCTAAAAGTGTTTCTGATTATTTTCAAATAATAGCGGAAATCAATACGGCGATTATTGGCCAGTAACGCAGAGCGTATTCAGGCAACAATTTTAGCTCGCTACCGACGCTTTGCTTTAAATGGTTTCGCGAATCACGCCCTGGCAGGTTTCCGCCAGCGGTTGCCAAGCGTCCGGCACCGGGTTATCAAAGCACATCATTTGCTTCGTACTCGCGCGCTCTTCCTCGAGAAGCCTGCCGATTTCATCGCGATAACCGGTCAGTCGCTCATCGCCTCGCATGCCATCAAATAACGGCCGGTGGATAAACATCGGGTCGCGCGAACCCCTGTCCAGCGCTGTTCGCAATGCGGCTGCGACTGCCTCGGTGTCATCGTCGTATGC
>SMVB01218169.1_pt1 | contig 24035 bp, 22 predicted proteins | sample 2456461 | NCBI WGS metagenome assembly SMVB01 (sample SAMN11095934, study PRJNA526329) | marine sediment metagenome | biome: Marine sediment; feature: Surficial sediment; material: Deep marine sediment; isolation source: Hadal surficial sediment | place: Pacific Ocean | collected 2014-05 | depth...
ACCGAGGAGACTCCCTAGCCTCGAGTTGCGCCATTCTGGGCGAAACTCGAGCCATCGCCGTGTAGGCCAGCCGGCGGCGTAGCCGTTGTAGGCCGCAGGCCTTCCGCGCGCGGAGTGCGCGTGTCATCGGCCCGCAGGCCCGTCCGATCCGCGCCGCCGATGGCGGCGCGGCACGCGCGACCCGGCCTGGGGACAACCGACTTTCTGCGCACCCTGCCCAGGAGCGGCCGCGCCAGAGACACGCTCGCTGCCTGGCAGGCCAGGAAGAAGGGCGAAACTCCAGCCTAGTGTCCTGCACCAGAAGTTCGTGCACATTGCCCGCACCTCCCAGTGCCCATGGCTGCGTTGCGGGGTCCCCTTCGAACGACCCTAAGGGGTCGTCTCGATCCGCCTTCGGCGGACCGGGGCTTACCCCTCCGAGTATCACAGCGCATACGAATCAAAGCGCCTTGCCCTGGACTCTGGGCGTCACGGCCAATGCACACGAACTCCTGGCGCAGAACACTAGGTGTGCAGCGCCACCAGGTTCTCGTGGCGCGGGCCGCCGTCGGGGTCGGCGACGCTGAAGCGTCCGCCACCCTTCAAGGTGACGCCGGCCCACGAGCCGTCGAGGCCGAGGATGTAGAAGTTCACGCCGAACGCGGGCAGGCCGTCGTCGCCCACGAGCGCGGGTTGCCACTTCGCGCCGCGCCGGGCCTGACGCGTGATGCGGCGCAAGACTTCCAGACCGGCCTCGACCGGCTTCGCGCCCTGGCGCATGAGCTCGACGATCGCGAAGCTCCCGTTAGAGAGGATGACCGCCTCGCCGCGGCCCGTCGAGCCGGCGCTGCCCGCCTCCTGGTCACAGTAGAGACCCGCGCCGATGATGGGCGAGTCACCGACCCGCCCGGGGATCTTCCACGACAGTCCCGATGTCGTCGTCGTGCAGGCGATGTCGCCGTTCAGCCCGAGCCCCGAGCAATGGATCGTGCCGGTCGGGCGATTCGGGCCGAAGAAGTCCGCCTCCGCGACCTTCTCGCCGTCGAAGATGAAGTAGCGGCCGTGCTTCTCGCCGTCCTGCTTCGCGGGCGGCGACAGGCGGTCGTCGCGCTCGCTCATCGTCTCCTTCCACCTGAGCCAGATCTGCCGCGTCTCCTCCGTGAGCAGCTCGGTGTGCGGGAAGCCGTGCATCCGCGCGAACTCGTAGGCCCCCGGCCCCACGATCAGGCAGTGGTCGGTGCGCTCCATGACGAGCCGCGCCACTTCGCAGGGATGCAGGATGTTCTCGATGCTCGCGACCGCGCCCGAATTGTGCGTCGGGCCGTGCATGACCGCCGAGTCGAGCTGCACGACACCGTCCTCGTTGGGCAGCCCGCCGAGCCCGACGCTCCGGTCCTTCGGGTTGGCCTCCGGCACTTTCACGACGTCGATGGCGACGTCGAGCGGCTCGGCTCCCTCGGAGAGCTTCGGGTACGCCAGCTTCATGCCCTCGAGCGCGTTGGCCGACCCGACGAGCGTCGGGCGGCCCTTCACCGTCTCCCTGCCCTGCGACGACGCGTGCACGTTCGGGGCGAGGGCGAGGGCGGCGCCCGTGGATAGGGACGCTCCGAGGAACGCGCGGCGCGAGGAACGTTGGGCGGTGGGCTCAGGGTGCTTCATGAGGGAGGGCATACCACACCCGCGGCCACCCGTCATGCCGACCGCCCCAGGGGCGGCTCAGCGGCCATCCGGCGGACCGGGCAGATCCAGACAGAGTGCGCGCAGCCAGTGCCGCGCGCCTGTGCACCAGGCCTGCCACGCGGCGGCGATCGCTTCGTCCCCGGCCTCCTCCGCGGCGTCGATCCGCAGCCGCCGCTCGAGGTCGAGCGTCCCGAGGTACCGCGCCAGATCTCCCGGGCGCGCGTCCGCCACGGCGAAAGCCGCGGAGAGCAGCGCGACGCTGGTGCGCTTCAGCTCGGCGGGATCGAGGTGCTCGAGCCGGTCGAGGCTCGTGTGGTACGCGAAGTCCGTGAAGTGCCAGAAGAGGACCGCCGGGATACCGCGCCTCTGAAACTCGTCGTGGTCGCTCCCGCCTTCCCATGGATGCTCCACCGTCTCCCAGCCCCCCGCGCGGACGCCGACGTCGACGATGGCGATCCGCGCGATCACGGCCAGGCCGTTCGGCGAGAGGTCATCGGCATCCACGCGGCCGGCGCCCCATTCGGTGTGCTCGTCGGGGGGAAGCGGCGTCAGAGCGCCCGGATCCCAGCCGCGTTCGAGCAGGGGCAGCGCACCCGTCTTCGCGCGCGAGGGCCCGGTCATGTCCGAGGAGAATCCGGCCACGACCGTCCGCTTCGTGTGCTCCAGGAAGATCGAGCTCTCCTGGATCTCATTGCCCCAGATGAAGGCGATGCTGCGCTTGGGCCGCGCGAGCCGGCCGTCCAGGATGAGGAGCGCCGCGGCGCGCACGCCCTCGAGCAGGCCCGCGACGCCGCTCGCATTGTCGTTCGCGCCCGGCTCCTGCACGTGTGCGGCGACGGCTACGACCGCGCCCGGCGCTTCCGAGCCGACGATCGTCGCGACGACGGTGCGCAGCGGCCGTTCGGTGAACTCGACCTCGGCCTGGAACTCGAGCACGACGTCACCCGAAGCGGCGCGCGCCGCGATCTCGTCGAACACCCGCTGCGAGATGATGCCGACGGGGAGCGTCGTCTGCCTGCTCACCGACGAGTAGCGGATCGCGTCGAGGTGGCGCTCCGCACCCGTCGGGTCGGTGTTGTAGCTCGGCAAGAAGGCCGAGAGCACGGCGACGGCGCCCCGCTCCTCGGCGGCGCTCAGCACCGCGCGGTGCGGCTTGCGCGTGACGAGGATCCGGCCCTCCTCGAGCTCGTCGAGGTCGAATGCGGGTGCGCCCGCAACGGAGGCGGAGCGCGAGTTGGTGGGGAGCATCGTGCGCGCCCGGCCCTCGGGCGTGTCGAACGCGAGGAGCACTTCGCGCTCACCGCCGGATGCGTTCCGAATCGCGAGCCGCCCGCTCCTGGGCGTCCAGGCGGGCCCCCGCATGGGCGTCTCGATCACCTCGAGCTCCAGCCCGGGCCCCTTGCCGAAGCCCACTCGCCGGAGCGCATCGAGCACGTGATCGAGCGTCGCCTCGAAGCCCTCGTTCCCCGGCTCGCGGTAGTAGCGGTCCGCGAACGCCGCGGTCTCCATGGCCCGGCTCGCGTCGAATGCCTCCATGAACAAGGACACGAAGCGCGCGGGACCCGTCTCGCCGGCCTGGACGAGGGGCCCCTTGTGCTGCGAGCGCAGGGAGCCCCCCGCCCCCCAGTCCGCCAGAAGCTCCACGGTGCTCCCGCACGCCGCGAGGAGCAGCATGAGGGCAACGGATGCGCGCGCGGGATGCGTCCTCGTCATGGCGTCAGTCCAGGTACTTGTCCAGGAAGAGCCCGAGCCGGGTGCGCGCCGCCGGCGAGATCGCCTCCCGGTCCGTGAGCAGCGCGAACCGAAGCGCCTCCCCACAAGCGCAGCTCCGTTGCGCCGACACCTTCGGGACGGCCGCGGCGACCAGCTTCTTGGCGTTGCCCACGTTCTGTTCGATCGTCGCGAGGATGGCCTCGACCGACACGTCGTCGTGGGTCTCGTGCCAGCAGTCGTAGTCGGTCACCATGGCGACGGTCGCGTAGCAGATCTCCGCCTCGCGCGCGAGTTTCGCCTCCTGCAGGTTGGTCATGCCGATCACGTCGACCCCCCACCCGCGGTAGATCCGCGACTCGGCGCGCGTCGAGAACTGGGGCCCCTCCATGTTGATGTAGGTCCCGCCGTCGTGGGCGGTGACACCCACCTCCGCGGCGCACTCCACGAGGACCTTGCGCAGCTCTTCGCAGACCGGGTCCGCGAACATCACGTGCGCGACGACACCGTCGGTGAAGAACGTGTCCGGCCGATGCCGCGTGCGATCGAAGAACTGGTCGATCATGACGAAGTGACCCGGCGCGATCTCCGCGCGCATGGAGCCGACCGCCGACACGGAGAGGATGCGGGTCACGCCGAGCTTCTTCAGGCCCCAGATGTTCGCCCGGAAGTTGATCTCCGAGGGGCTGATCCGGTGCCCCCGGCCGTGCCGCGGCAGGAAGGCCACCTTCACACCGCCGAGCCGACCCGTGACGTAGGCGTCGCTCGGAGCCCCGAAAGGCGTCGAGAGCGTGGTCTCCTGGATACCCTCGAAGCCTTCGATCTCGTAGAGGCCGGAGCCGCCGATGACTCCGATGACCGGCTCGTTCGTCATGGGGCGAGATAGTACGGGCTCGAATGGCCCGGAGTCGGGGGAAAACCGCTGCCGCGGGAGTGCTGCGTGACCTGCCCCGGGTCACCCGCGCCGGGGTCCGCGTCCGCGCTGGCTTCCGCGCTGGCTTCCGCGCTGGCTTCCGCGCTGGCTTCCGCGCCGGCGGCCGCGGGCGCCCGATCCTCGGGACGCGCGTGAGCTGGGGCTCGGCGGCCCCACGAGTCGTCGGACGACGAGCGTCGCGTAGGCCCCGCGCGGGAGCGCGAACGACAGCTTCACGAGCTTCCGGCCCGGGCTCATGGGATCCGGCTCGGCCGGGCGCACGCGCAGGTTCTGCGGGCGGAGGACGATGGGGCGCTCCTCCGGCTTGAGCGCGAACCCGGGCACGCCGTCGATCCGGAACGTGTCCGGCACGAGGTCATAGTCCGCCAGCACGCCCTCGATCAGCGCGCGCTGGCGTTCGAAACGGACGCCGGCGAGACCGGGTCCGGGCAGCGGGAACGTGCCCTCCCAGTCCGGATCCGCGGGCACCTCGCCCTTCGGGAAGAGAAGCTTCCCCTCACGCATGTGGATCGCGAACCGCTCGCCCTCGTCGACGGCGTTCTCGAGTCCGCGCGCAACGGCGCGATTCCAGATGTGGGATTGCCAGGCGTACAGGTGGATCAGGCGGATCCGGGATGCAATGAACCGGAACGCGCCGCCAAAATCGCCTTCGTTCCGGCGCAGGTGCTCGAAGACGGAGTGGTGCGCCCCAAAGCGTCCGGCCACGTCCCGACACGTGCCCCAGTCCCCCCAGTTCCGAAAGAGCGCCGACTTGAAGCCCTTCGTGCGGTCGTTGTCGTGGTCGGACACGTGACACAGGAGGCGCTTCAGCGCGACTTCCGTTCGCCCACGCATCAGGTCGAGCGCGATCCAACCCTGGCCGTGCCGGAGGTTGCCGAAACGCTGTTCGTCGAAGTAGTTCGGGAGCCCGTGCTCGCGGACGGAGGGGAGCGCCGTGCGCACGCGATTCGTCTCGCGCTCGTCGAGGTCCCTGACGATGATCTCGAAGGTATTGCCCTCGCTATCCGCGCTCGTGAGGTCCTGCTGTGCGAATCCGATCGACTCGATGCCGATCTCCGGCCGCCCGAACCGCACCTGCCGACCGTGCCGGATCGTCATGTGCTGTGTCGTGACGCCCTGGCGGTCCTTGAGACCCGCCAAGGCGACCTCTCCGGCGGAGACGCCGGCGTGGTCCGCCAGGATCTCGGCCGCCTCGAGGGAGGTCAGCTTGCGCTTGGTGACGGAGTACACGCGGTACTCGCCCTTCCCGGAGAGCACGTCGTCGCGCAGGATCTCCCGCACTTTGAAATCGGTCGGTCGCTGCTTGAGCTTCAAAGCCTTGGAGGCCTCACCTTGTCGAGCTGTTTGAGGGCGCGCGCCAAATCGCGCGGCACGGGCGCCTCGACGCGCACATCGCCGTCGCCCTCGGGATGCGGGAAGGCCACCTCGAGCGCGTGGAGCGTCAGCCGATCGATCAGCGGATGCTCGACGCGCCCCGGCTTGCTCTTGTAGCCGCGCTTCAGCTCCGAGAGCAGGAGCGCCGGGCGCCGACCGTAGAGCGGATCCACGACGAGCGGGAAGCCTTGCGCCGCGAGGTGCACGCGTATCTGGTGCGTGCGCCCGGTGAGCGGCTCGCAGCGCAGCAGGGTGTACCCCCGGAACCTCCGTTCGACGGCCACGCGCGTGCGCGACGGCTTGCCACCTGCTTCGCGGACGCACATGCGGCCCGTACGCCGCGCGTCGGGCGCGATCGGCAGATCCACGATCGTCTCCTCGCCGTCCTCCAGCGCGTACTCGCCCTCAACCAGGGCGAGGTAGCGCTTCGAGACCCGCCCCTCATCGAAGGCGCGGCGCAGGCCGCGCTCGGCCTCGATGGTCTTGGCGACGATCAAGACCCCCGTCGTGTCCTTGTCGATCCGGTGCACCAGTCGCGGGCGGAACTCGAGCTCGCCCGCCACGGATCGCCCATCGTCGCCGCGACCGCCGGACCGCTCGCACGCGAGCTCGAGGAGCGCGCCGGAGAGGCACGCCCCCGCGCGATTCCAGCGCTCCGGCTCGACCGCGAGCCCCGCGGGCTTGTCGACCACCATCACCGAAGCGTCCTCCCAGAGCACCTGCACGCGCACTCCGCGCCCACGGGGAGCAGCGGGGGCGCCGTCGAGGTCGAAGTCGATGCTGACGACCTGATGGATCCGGAGGCGCTTCGAGGGCGAGGTCGAGCTGCCGTCGACGAGCACGAGGCCCGCCCGCACCTGATCGCGCAGGTAACCCTTGTTCACGAGGGGGAAGGTGAGGCAGAGGAACTCGTCCAATTCGAGCCCGCTCCGATCCTCCGATACCACGAGATGCTCACTCACGGGAGTACGATGCGCGTCCACAGGCGGCGCGGCGAAGTCCTCGAATGCCGTCAGACGCCGGGCCGGGCCTGCTCGTAGATCTCCCGGCGCAGGGCTCCAACGTACGGCAGGTTGCGGTAGTGACCGTCGAAGTCCAGCCCGTAGCCCACGACGAAAGTGTCGTCGATCTCGAAGGCCGTGAAGTCGGCCTCGAACTCGACCGCCCTGCGCGAGGGCTTGTCGAGGAAGACGCAGGTCTTCACGTCGACCGCACCGCGCTTTAGCAGTTCCGCCTTCAGCCGGTACAGGGTCTGACCGGTGTCCAGGATGTCGTCGACGAGGAGCAGCCGCCGGCCCTCGATCTCTTTCTCGGATGGGATGAAGTTCACGACGAGCTTCCCCGCCTCCGTGCCCTCGCCGTAGCTGGAGGCACCGACGAAGGCGAGCTCCAGGGGAATCGGAATGCGCCGGATCAGGTCGGACGCAAATATGCACGATCCTTTGAGGACCGAGACGACCGTGAATTGGGTCCCCGTGTAGACGCGCGTGACCTCCTCGGCGACGCGATCCGTTCCCCGCAGGATCTCTTCCTCGGTAAGGAGGACGGTTTCTATGTCTCCGTTCACGGTGTGCACCTCGATAGTCCCCGATCCCGTCACGGGAATCCAGCCGATTCGTCGCGATGGCCCCTCCGAGCCCAGGAAAGGCACGAAAAAACAGGGGCAGCTAAGATAGCGACAAACCCCCGAACATGCCAGGAATCACCCCACCGCGAGCCTGAATTACGGGACGGTTAGGTAATAAAGCGCGCTGCGCTTGGATCGATAAGGAAACGGTGCTAGATTGAGTCGCTATGCGGGAGCGCCGGACTCCTGATTGCCCGGGCTGGCACGAGAGGGACTTCTTCCTACGCCGGGGATCGAGGAACGGTGCGCTGACTGCTCAGGCGGAAACGTAACCTTCACGGCCCTGCTCTCCTTGGGCCACCGGATCTCGCGCGGCGGTTTCCCGCAGTCGCCCGGGACAAGTCCTTTCCAGTATTCACTCATGACCAAGCGTTCCTACAACAGACGCAGCGACGACGAAGTCATCGGCGATCTCCAAGCGAAGATTGACAAGATCGAAGCCCGCCTCGTGGCGCGGCAGCGTAAGGATTCGCCCGTCTTGAAGGAGATCCCCAAGGTCAAGCGGCAGCTCGCCAAGTTCGCGCAGCTCTGCATGGATCACGACCGCAAGGATCTCGCCAATACGGTGATGGCGTTCCTCTCGACTATCGACGTGCAAGCGCGTCAGAGCCCCGAGGGCTCAAATGGCCGGGGTCACGTGTACGAAGAACACGTCGAGGTGTAGTCACCACCCCCGTTCACCCAGGCCCATCGGCGGGTCTCGGCATCCTGCCCGAACCCGTGCCCGAGTCCGTTCCCGACTCAGCGCGGCGCCGGGTGGTGGGGGTGACCATGGCGACGACTCCCGCGGTGGGTCGTCGCGGTCGTGAATCGGCGCGGGATGCTCGCGCGGGAAGCGCGCGCTGGAGTCATCGAGAGGGAATTCGACTCATTCGTGATTCCTCGGACCCCCGAGGGGCCGTGCCGCACGCCCAGGGCATGGGCGACCCCTATCCGAGGTACCCGTGCCCGATCCGTTTCCGACGCTCCGGGACTGTGGTTCGAGTCGGACTGCGGAGACGAACGGATCGGGTACGGACAGGGGCACATCGCGAGGGTCGCCGGTGTCCCAGGCAAGCGTCACTCGCCCTCGGGGTCCTGACGGGGTTCCGGCACACCGCGCGAGGCGTGGCGGACACGAGCTGGGCTCAGGCGCAGCGGGGCGGCCTCACGCGCGTCTTGGGCGAAGATCACAGCGGCCACGCCGCCGGCCCCACCCCCGCGGCGCAGTCCCGATCCCCCGCGAGCGCAGGGTCGACCCGTCGCCCCGCGTGACAGACCTTCAACGGGTCCAGGCCAGATCGACCAGAAACGCGAACCCGCCCTGCCCGGGGGCGTCGGCACCCTGCGCGTCGAGGTGCAGCACGGCGCCCGGGGCGGCGAGGAGCACGGCCCCGTCCGCGAACGCCACGCCGCGATCCAGCCCTGCCAGGGGCAGGTCGGCGCGCTCGATCTCGATCGTCCCGGCCGCTCCATAACGCCGGGCGAACGGCTCGGTCGTGTCCGCGAGCCACACCGCCTCGCGCCCCGGAACGGGCACGAGATGGATCGCTTGCATGTGCGTCGTGACCTGCCACCCGGTTCGGAGGTCGCCCTCGAGGAAGAGCAGCCGCCCCTCGCCGGCTGCATCGAGCGCCCACCAGGTGCCACGCCGCGGCCCTGGGGCGACGTCGGTGATCTCGCCGCCCAGCGCCGCGTGCGCCAGGGGCTTCGAACCGCTCCGCAGCTCGTGGAGCCACACCTCGCCGCCGATCCCGCCGAGGAGCACGACGCCGTCGCGCGCCGCGGCACAGGTCACGCCCGGGAGCTCGACGATCGTGGTCGCGACGCCGTGCTCGTCGACGAGCACCGCGCGGTCGGGAGCCCCCGAGTCGAGGCCCCACTCGACGACGACCACCTCGCGTCCTTCATGGCTCGCGAGGTCGACCGCCACCCCGAAGCTGGCCTCGGCCAGCGCCTCGCCGTCCGGCGCAATCCTGATCAACCGGTGCGCACCCAACGGATCGCCCTCGACGGCGCTGAGCACCCAGGCGCCGCCACCCGGCGCCGGCTCCACCTCGACCGGCGCGCGCACCGTGATCTCGCGCACGACGAACAGCTCGCGGTCGAGGCCGACGAGGCGATTCCCCCCCCGGTCCGTGGCCCACACGGCGACCTCGACGCCGTGGAGCCGAGCCGTGCGCGGAAACCACCGCGCCCCGCCCACCGCCGCGAGGGCGAGGCCGAGTCCCAGGAAAGCGGATGAATGGAGGCGGACGGAGCACGAGGATCTCACGACAGGTCGTTCCATGCCGCAGAGACCGGCTCTATCCGAGCCCGGTTTCCGCGGAACGCCGCGAAAATCGAGCGCAGGGCGGGGGAGGCCCCGCCCTGCGCGTCTCTAGCTCGGAATCGAACTCCCGCTCAGGGGGTGTAGGCGATCTCGATACCGTCGGAGAAGTTCGCGTTCCCGCCCCCGGCCGCCGGGTCGCGGTACCAACGCTGGAAGAAGTAGCTGGAGCCGGCCATGACGTTCAGGCCGCCAGGAGCAGAGGTCGCGAGGTCGACCGCCTCGGTGATCACGCCGCCCGAGGCGGTCGCGGCATCCGAGAAGCGCTGCAGACCGTTCACGTCGATGCAGAGGAAACCGTTGAAGAACGGGATCTGGCCCGCTGCGGGCCCGGCGATGAAGATGCCCGGCTGGTCCGGCATGTTGCCCGCCGTGAGCACGAGGTCGTTGGCGGAGATGCTGTCGGAGCCCGAGGCCGAGATCGTCGATACGGCGCCCGTGGAGTTCGCGGTGCTCAGGCAGTAAGAAGTGCCGAGTCCCCCGCCGGACGTGAAGCTCCAGGACACGACGTCGTGGTTCTCGAACGAGCCCCCGTTGCCGGCCGTGAAGCCGACGAAAGCCATGCTGCCACCGATCAGGTTGAGCCCGCCCGCAGGCAGCCCGCTGTTCAAGTAGGTACCGCCCGTGCCGAAGTCGTAAGGCACGGCGATGACCGGGGTCACGAGGTCGTCGATGTAGACCTGGAGCAACCCCGGCACGTAGCTGATGCGCACGGTGTGCTGCCCGGCGCTCAGGTCGGTCGTCGCCAGCGACGGCGAGTAGCTGCCGATTGAGAAGTCCTCGTGCTGGCTGTTGTCACCGGTGCCGCCGGTGTGGATGCTGATGTGGTTGCCGTCCGTGTCGCCCCAGGCGACGCCCCCGTTGAATGTGTCGAGCTCGATCACGAGGGAGTTGTCGATGCCGACGGCGGGCGAAGAGAGGAAGCCCCCGTAGCCGATGGCGCTCGCGTGGTTGCCCAGCGCGGTCAGGCCGGCCGGATCGTTCTGGATGATGAACGTCATGCCGTCGCCGCCCCCGGCACCGGGGTTCGAGATCTCGAAGACGAAGGTCGTGACGAAGCCGCCGCCCACGGAGACAGCCTGGTCGTAGTAGACCGAGCCCCGCTCCGAGAGCGCGGCCGAGGTGACCCGCAGGACCGGCGAAGCCTGCATGGCCGCGTCGTTGAAGGCCAGGCCGGCCACGCTCGTGAAGTCGGGGTAGTCGAAGCTCTGAGCCGTCGCGACGGTTCCGAGACCGAGGCCACAGAGGAGCGAGAAGAGGTGAGTACGGAGCATGGGGAGGAGTTTCCTGGGGAGTTCGGGCGGTGGGAGGGCTGGGTGTCCGAAACAGGCCGACCAGCGTAGCGCCCTTCATAGGACGCTGGATTAATTGCCGGGCAAGTTTCCTCAGGAATTGTCGGGTATTCTTCGCTATCGCTGGAACCGTCCGAAGTCGTGCCCCATACTCATTTTCCGAACCATGCCCCGCCTCGAGCGAAGTCAAACCAAGCCCCCCACCGCGCCGACGGAGTCCCAGTCCCCCTGCCCCGCCGACGACGACTTCCGCGCCCACGCCTCGGCGGTGGGCCAGGAGCTGGCCCAATCGCTCCACGCCGCCCTGGCCAGCCTCCCGGGGTTCTCGGTCCGACCCAAGTGGCTCGCCACTGCCCTCGGCCAGACGGTGGCCACGACGAGCCGCCTGATGAAGGCGACCCGCCACAGCGACCCTCTGGCCGTCGCCCTCCTCATCCCGGGGCCGGATCCCCTGCGGCGGCTCCTCGCGGCAGCCCGCGAAAAGGGTGCGGCCCCCGCCGCGGTCGCCCACGCGCTCGCGGCCGTCGAGGGCTTCGAGGCCCTGATCCAACGCGCGGGCGGGGATCGGAGCACGCTGAACACGATCCTCACGTCCTGGGTGCCCGCGAGCCGGCGCGAGTTCGTGCTGCGCCGCCGGCAGGCGATCTTCAAGAACCTCTCCGAGCTGAAGGGCATGGCCACCGCGGTCGAGCTCGACGCGAAGATCCTGCATCCCTCCGAGGACGGGGCGCACATGGACATCGCCGTCATCCATGGCGCGTTCGGCGTGGAGCGGATCCGCCCGGACGTCCCGGTCAAGTTCGAGACGCTCCGGCTGCTACGGAACCCGAAGGAGCGCCGCGCTACGAACCTCGCGGGCGACCCCGTCGCCGACGACCTGGACTGCGTCCGGCTCGATCAGTTCTGCAACGCCCCGCCGGCGCCACTCGTCGGCAAGGTGATCGGTGACAGGGTCCAGTACACCCTGGCCGGCGACAGCTTCGGGATCGGCGCGAGCTTCGACCTCGTCCTCGCCGAGCTGAACCTGGCCGAGATCCCGCTCGGTACGGAGTCCGGCCAGGATCGCACGGTCTTCTTCTTCAACGTGATCGACCATCCCATACGGAAGCTCGTGTTCGACCTGTTCGTCCATCGCGACCTGTTCCCGGGCCGCGAGCCCGAGCTGGCCGTCCACGATACGAGCGGCTCCGGGCCCGTACGGCCGGGAGATCCCGAGCGGGACATCGACCGCCTGGAGCTGATCGAGCGGGTCGAGCTGCTCGGCGCGGGCACGGCTGGCGTGCGCCTCGTCGAGATTCCCCACTACGTCCGGTTGCTCGAGCACGCCTACGCAACGCTCGGTTGGGATCCGGCCGAGTTCCGGGGCTTCAGGGTCCAGGTGGACTTCCCCCTGGTCTCGTCCCAGGTCAGTCTGACGCTCGCGCTCTGACCGTCGCGCGCGGCGGCCTCAGGCGCCGTCGTCCCGTTTTGGGCTCCAGCGCAAGCGTCCCTCAGGGGCGTAGCCCTCCCCGCGCTCCGAGAGCACGCGCTCCTTGCGATAGCTGTTCCAGAAGAGGAACCCGAAGAGGCCCGGGATCACGAAGAACACGACGGCGAGCGTGAAGTAGATCGAGTACGTGAAGCCCTCTCCGAGCCGGTGATCACTGGCGGCGACCGCCCCCCTGCAGCTCTCTCACGTGAAGCCGGCGGGCGCCGCGAGCACGAGGGCCCAGGTGGTCAGGAGGGCACGGGTGCCGAACGAGGCGAGTTGCTTGATGCGGGCGGACATGGGATCAGGCGGGCGCGGGGTTCCAAGGATACAGCACCAGATAGACCAGGACACCCGTCACCGAGACGTAGAGCCAGATCGGATAGGTCTTCCGGGCGAGCCGCTTGTGGCCCTCCCAGTCGGCGCGGTGCGCCCGCCACAGGGTCATGAGGACCATCGGCAGGTTGACGACGGCGAGGATGACGTGCGAGATGAGCAGCGCGAGGTACGCCGGCCGCCGCCAGCCCGTGCCGTGGTACGGCGTCGGGCCGCCCGACAGGGGGACCACGACGAAGTGGTAGTAGAGGTAGCAGGCGAGGAACGCGGCGCTGGCCGCGAAGGCCGCCCGCATGAGGCCCGCGTGCAGACGCTTCCGCCCGGTCTTGATGGCGATGAGCCCCAGCACGAGCAGCACCCCCGCCAGGCCGTTCAGGGTGGCGTTCACGAGCGGCAAGCGGGAGGCCGGCCGCGCACCGTCGAGGGCGCGGACGCGGGCGAGCAGCCGGGCGAAGCTCGCCTCGAGCTCGCCCGGCGCGAGCCCGCTCTCCCCCCCACACTCGTAGTAACCCGCGATCAGGCCGGCCGCGTCGATGGCGACGAGGCGCGTCGCGTGGGTGACCTGGAGGCGCTCGGCGAGCCGCTGGGCGTCCGAGCGCGGTTCCTCCGCGGCGCTCTCGGGGGGCTTCGCGACCGCGAGCTTCAGGCCCTCCATGGCGAAGGCGTGAATCGCGTCCTCGTCACCCGTGAGGAAGAGCCACCGCTCCGGGTCCGCCGAGTAGGTCCGCGCGTACTCGGCGAGCCGTTCCGGCGTGTCGTAGGTGGGATCGACGGTGATCGAGACGAGCCGGACGCCCGTGTCCGCCAGCGGCTCCTGGAGGAACCGACGCATGTCGGCCGAGAGCCGCGGGCAAGGCCCCGCGCACGAGGTGAAGAAGAGCGCCGCGACCCAGGGCTCGCCCAGGAGGTCGGCGCGCGTGACCGTCGCGCCGGCGCGCTCGGTGAACGCGAAGTCGGGCACCGCGCCGAATCGCACGGGATCGTTCGGCTTCGCGGCGAGGTCGACCTGCGCCGGCGCGAGACCCGCGAGGAATGACAGCAGTGCGGCGCAGGCCAGCAGCCCGTGGCGAGACCCGCGACACGCCGCCGGCAGCGCGAGTCGGAGCTCACGGCACACACCGGACCGGTGGAATCCGGGTCGGCGGCGTCGCGCCTGTTCCGAGTCTCCACCGGATACGCGTCGCCGGCGCGCCTGGTCCGCGCGGATCGAGGTGGTCTCGAGCGCGCCGTGGGCTCCGGCACGGGCTGCTGAGTGCATCATGGCCCCCGCGGAATGGCAGGCCGCTACTTGTGGGCGGCGGGGTTCACGGCCCGGCTCCCGTATCCGATCTCGACGATGGTGCCGTCGACGGGGTCGAGCTGGTCGCCGACCTCGTGGATCAACCGATCGTTCAGGGCGATGTCGGGCAGGAGCGCGAAGAACACCACGGCGATCAGGATGGGCGTCGGCGCGATCAACGCCTTGCAGATCCAACCCTCGAACTTCATGTGCATGAAGTACATGAAGATCAGGATCCCCTTCCACATCGCGAAGGCGAGGAGACCGCCCCAGAGGGCGAACTTCCAGTCGTAGGGAACGAGGGAACCCCAGGCCACCTCGATCGCCGTCAAGACCATGAGCGTGATCATGATCTTGTTGGCGTTGAAGGTGGGATGCTCGTGTTCGGACATGGCGCGCTCCAGAGGAGTCCTTACATCAGGTAGACGAGGGTGAACAGGAGCACCCAGACGAGGTCGACGAAGTGCCAGTAGAGGCCCGCGAGCTCGACCCGCAGGTAGTTGTGGGCCGAATACGTGCCCCGCACCGCTCCGACCCAGATGCAGAAGAGCCAGATGACCCCGACGATCACGTGCAGGCCGTGGAAGCCGGTCATCGTGTAGAAGGTCGTCCAGAAGAGGTCCTGGTTCGGGAGGGCGCCGGCGTGGATGAGCTCGAGGTACTCGTAGGCCTGGATGCCGACGAACGTGGAGCCCAGGAGGATCGACAGGCCCAGCCACTTGACGAGCCCGCCCTTGTCGTCCTTCTCGATCGCCTGGAGGCCCCGGACGACCGTCCACGAGCTCACGATCAGGACGAACGTGTTCAAGGCGGTGACGCCGATGGCGAGTCGGTGCTCGGGGTTGGGCCAGGACGGCGCGCCCGTGCGGATCACGAGGTAGGTCCCGATCAGCCCGGTGAAGAACATGATCTCCGTGGCGAGGAACAGCCAGATGGCGAACTTGCCCCGATCGACGGGCGGCCCGCTGTCGTAGTCGTAGACCGGGTGGTGATCCCGGGGCGCATCGACGGCCGAATCGTAAGTGGCGATGGCGTCAGTCATGGAACTAGCTGACGATGGCGGTGCGCACCATCGGGTCGAGGAGGATCAGGGCGAGGAGGACGGGCAAGTACGCGAGGGAGACGAGCAGCAGCGTGCGCGCCCGCGCCCGGTTCTCCGCCAGGGCGAAGCGCACGGAGGCGCCGAGGTAGGCGAGCCCGAGGCCCGCCGCGCCGAAGGCGTAGACGAAACCAGCCATGCCGGAGATGAACGGCAGGAGCGAGACGGGCAGGAGCGCGATGGCGTAGAGCACGGCCTGCCGCCCGGCGATGCCCTCGGAGTCGGGGAGCGCGGGCAGCATGCGCATCCCCGCCCTCCGGTAATCGGCGCGGTACAGCCACGCGATCGCCATGAAGTGCGGGAACTGCCAGGCGAACAGGATGGCGAACAGGCTCCAGGCCCACGGCTCCGGGCGTCCCGCGAGGGCGACGTACCCCAGCAGTGGCGGCGCGGCACCGGGGATGGCGCCGATGACCGTGTTGAGGCTGCTGACGCGCTTCATCGGCGTGTAGATGCCGACGTAGATGACGAGCGTCGCGAGCGCGAGGAGCGCCGAGAGCACGTTGAAGGACAGCGCGAGGCCGAGGGTGCCGAACGCGCCGCAGGCGGCACCGACGAACAGCGCGTCCCGGGGCACGATGCGCCCGGTGACGAGCGGGCGATCCTTCGTGCGATCCATGAGGCCGTCGGTGTCGCGCTCGAGGACCTGGTTCAGGATGCTCGCGCAGGCCGTGACGAGGGTGATCCACACGGCCGCTTCGAATGCGCGCGCCCAGTCCGTGAGGGGCGCCGCGGCGAGCAACCCGCCGACGAGCGCGACGAGGTAGACCATCGCCGCCATGCGCGGGCGCACCAGCACGAGCCAGTCGAGCACGAGGGAACGCCGGCGAACCAGGACTCGCGTCGAGACGAGGGTCTTCACGCCGCGCCCTCCAGACCGGGCTGCACGGCGAGCGCGCGCTCACGTGCGGTACCGAGCCTGTAGGCCCACAAGGTGGCCAGCACGCAGTGTGCGAGGATCAGCGCTCCGCCGAGCACGTGCAACGTCGCCACCAGCCACTCGACGAACGACACCCGGTCGGGCGCTCGGGCGCCCCAGGCGATGAACCCGAGTGCGAACTGGAACCCCAGCAAGACGAGGATACGGCGCCGGAGCTGATCGAGGACGCCCCCGCCCGCGTCGGCGCTCGCCAGCTTGGAAGCGAGCCAGAGGAGCACGGCGGCCACGAGGAACGCGGTCACGAGGTGCAGGGTCATGCGCGCGGCAAGGTTCTCGCCGAGGCCGTTGCGAAGCCCGTGGCGGTACCACGCGCCCAGCACGATCTGGACGTAGACGAGCACCGACGCCACGAGGCCCGCGCGCCGGATCGCCGCGAGTCGGGGCGCGGCCGCAGCACCGCGCACATCCGCTGCACGCCAACGCCGCGATTGGTGCACCGCGAGCGCGACGAGGAGCGCGAACACCGCCTGGGCGAACGCGCCGTGCAGGAACGCGAACCGTGGGCTGTCCGCGAGCACGCGCGATCCGCCGAGCCAACCCTGAATGCAGACGGCCAGGGTGGCCGCGACGACGAGGAAACGCGACGAGCGCCGCGTGTCGTACCGGAACGTGGCGACTGTCGCCGCGAGCACCGCGAGCCCGACGGCCATGCCGAACAGGCGGTGGGAGTGCTCGACGAAGGTGGCGAGATCCCGGAACCACTCCTCGACCGGGAAGAACGGCATGAAGTGTCCTTCCGCGTTCCACCACCCCTCGACCGCCATTCCGGCCCCGATCGTCGTCACCGTCCCGCCGAACAGGAAGAGCGGCAGGAGCAGCACGACGGCGGCCAGGGCGAACCGACCAGGCCAGGCGCTGTCTTCGATCGCGGCGGAGCTCATGAGCGAGGGGAGGGGTGCGACCTCAGGAGAGCTTCTTCGCCTGGGGCAGGTAGTCCTCTTCCACCTCCGGCGAGGCGTACTCGTAGGGACCGCGGTAGACCTCGATCTGGTGGTCGAAGTTGCCGTGCCCGGGGGGTGACGGCGCCTCCCACTCGAGCGAGCAACCCTGCCAGGGGTTCCGGCCGACGCGCTTGCCCCACCACAGGCTGTGGAAGAAATTGAAGACGAAGATGATCTGCCACGCGAACAAGCAGAAGGCGCTGATCGAGATGAACTGGTTCAGCGGCTGCAGGTGCGCGTAGGTCTCGTAGTCGTACGGCATGGCCGTGCGCCGCATCAGCCCCGCCATCCCGAGCTGGTGCATCATGTAGAAGACACAGTTCGTGAAGATGAAGCTGCCGACGAAGTGAATCTTGCCTAGCGTCTCGTTCATCATCCGCCCGAACATCTTCGGGAACCAGTGGTAGATGGACGCGAAGATGGCGAACACCGAGCCGCCGAACACGATGTAGTGGAAGTGGGCGACGATGATGTAGGTGTCGTGGATGTAGATGTCGACCGGCGTCGCCGCCATCCAGATGCCCGATAGACCGCCGACGATGAACATCGCCACGAATCCGAGGGCGTTCAGCATCGGCGTCGTGAGCCGGATGCGCGCGCCCCAGAGCGTCCCCAGCCAGTTGAACACCTTGATGGCCGACGGCAGCGCGATGATGATCGTCGAGACCATGAAGGTCATGCCGAGCGCGGGGTTCATGCCGGACGTGAACATGTGGTGGCCCCACACGATGAAGCCGAGGCCCGCGATCGATGCCAGGGAGTAGACCATCGGCTTGTAGCCGAAGAGCGGCTTCCGCGCGTGCGTCGCGAGGATGTCCGACGCCATGCCCATCGCCGGCACGACCATGACGTAGACGGCGGGGTGGCTGTAGAACCAGAACAGGTGCTGCCACAGGAGCGGCTGACCGCCCGCGGCCGCGCCGACCATCTCGGGGTTCATCTGGTTGACGACGAGGTTCGTCGGCGTGAAGAAGCCCGTGTGCAGGGTGCGATCGAGGATCTGCATGATGCTCGCCGCCGTCAGCACCGGGAGCGCGAACAGCTGGAGCAGAGCGGCGATGAAGAGCGCCCAGATCACGAGCGGCATCCGCATCATCGTCATACCGGGCGCGCGCATCTTCACGATCGTCGTAACGTAGTTGATGGCGCCCATCATCGAGGACACGCCGATCCACGTGAGCGCGAGCAGCCAGTACGTCTGGGCCGATAAGCTGCCCGGCGCCGCCGTCTCGATCGTCGAGAGTGGAGGGTACGCCGTCCAACCCGCCGCGGGTCCGCCGCCGGGATTCATGAACGACATCACGATGCAGGCGATCGCCGGGATCATGGCCCAGTAGCCGAACATGTTCAGCCGCGGGAAGGCCATGTCCGGCGCGCCGATCATGAGCGGGATCAGGAAGTTCCCGAAGGCGCCGGTGAGCAGCGGGATGATCACGAAGAAGATCATCAGCGTGCCGTGCATGGTGAAGAGCATCGTGTAGAACTCGGGCGTGATCGCCTCGCCCGTGTTCGGGAACAGGATGCCGCCGATCACGGGCATCTTCGTCCACGGCCAGGCGAGCTGCCAGCGAATCGCCATCGCCATCAGCCCGCCGACCACGAAAAAGGTCAGCCCCGTGAACAAGAACTGGATCCCGATGACCTTGTGGTCCGTCGAGAAGATGTACTTGCGGAGGAAGCTGAGCTCGTGATGCTCGTGGTGCTCCCGGACGGTTCCGGGGGCGCCCATGCCGGGCTTGACGTGGGTCGTCGTAGGGGCGCTCACTGGTTCTCCTGTCCGTTCGAGTACTTCTCCGCCGTCTTGTCCACGATCCACTGATCGAATTCCGCCCGCGAGACGACCGTGATGCGGCCGGCCATCTTGTAGTGCCCCCAGCCGCACAACTCGGCGCAGATGAGGTCGAACGTCCCCTCCTCCATCGAGTTGAACCAGACCGGGATGGTCATGCCGGGCACGGCGTCCTGCTTGAGCCGCAGGACCGGGACGAAGAAGCTGTGCAACACGTCGTGCGAGCGAAGATTGAAGACGATGTCCTCGTCCACGGGCACGACGAATTCGTATACGCTCTCGATATCATCGGCGGTGCCGAAGCGGCCGTCGATGCCGGGGTAGCGGAACCGCCAGTCGAATTGGCTGGCGAACACCTCGGCGAACAGCTGCTTGCCCGCCGTCGCGCCCGCAAACTTGATGTCCGCCCAGGTCGTCATCTGCATGAAGGCGATGATGAGCAGGAGGGCCGCGGGGATGCCGGTCCAGATCATCTCGAGCTTGTGGTTGCCGTGCGAGAAGACCGCCTTGCCCTCACGTTTCTTCGAGTACTTGAAGACGAACATTATGAGCGCCCCCATGGTCCCGACGAAGAACACGAGGATGAGCCAACTGATGAAGGTGAACAGGAAGTCGATGTCCCCTCCGAACGTCGAGGTGTACTCGGGCCACCACCACGAGTAGCCGTCGGGCATGGGCCCGAGGAGGAAGGTCTCGGAATCGACGAAGGACCAGATTCCGAACACCAGGAGGGCCGCGAACAGCAGTGTTGCGATCAGGCGCATGGCGTAGGTTGCGGGAGGGGGCGGAAGCGGGCTCGGGCGGGATGGGTGGAAAACAGTGCGCGTGTCCCCGCGCGCGAGCGGGGTCGCGCGCGTCAGTGTTCCTCGTGCTCGGTCTCGGAATCGAAGCGCGCGAGCTTCTTCTCGTACTCGCGCGCGACGTCGTGCTCTTCCGCGATCGACAGGACGAAGTAGACGAGCGACCAGATGTCGTCGTCGGTGAGCTCCGGCGCGGCGGCGGGCATCACCGTGCCGTAGATGCCGTACTTGATGCGGCGATAGAAGTCGAGCGGGCGGCTCCCGCCGCGGAAGATCGACTGCTGGAAGTTCCGCGGATTGCTCCCGAAACCCTTCGCGTCGAGGATGCCGGCCGTCTCGCGGGCGATGCCCCAGTCGTCCAGCTTGTGGCGGGCGACCTTCTCCTCGGTCACCGTGTGGCCGTCCACGAGCACAGGGTTGCCCGCGTCGTCCGTCTTCACGAAGTCCTTGAACATCCAGCCGGCCACGAGGTCATCCTCGGTCAGGACGATCGCGCCGTCCGCGTCGGGGTCGATCTCCTTCAGCTCGAAGAGCGAGACGCCCGCGCCGCGACCGTCGGGGCCGTGGCAACTGAAGCAGTTGGCGACGGTGCCCAGGAAGAGCTCGCGACCGTGCTCGAGCATCTCGGGCGTGACCTCGTGCGCACGCGGGACGTCGCCCTCCACGGCGACATACTTTCCGGGCGCGGCGTCCCATTTTTCCCAGACGAACTCGTAATTCACCAGCACGGAGCTGGCGGGCAGGTCGCCCTCGCCATCGATCGCATCACCCACGAGCAACGTCTCCACCTCGCCCCGGATCGCGAGCAGCCGCACGTAGTCGACGAGCCCCTCGAGCTGGCCGCGTGAGAAACGCATGAACGACGGCATCGCCGAGCCCTTGGCGCCCTGTTCGAGGATATTCAGCAGGTCCTCGCGCCGCGGCTGGTTGCGGTCCACCGCCGTCCACTTGAACTTTCCGAGCCGGTAGTCCCGCGGGCGGGGACTGACGAAATCGGCCGTCGGACCGTTGCCGCCGCCCTCGTTCCCGTGGCAGTGCAGGCAATGCTGGCGGTACATGTCGGAGGACTCGCGCAGCGTCGGGTAGTGCGAGATGAAGAGCGCGATCGCCTCCTCGTGGCGCGTGCCGTAGTCCGGGTCCGACTCGTCGTAGGGCGCGTCCGGATTCTCGAGCAGGCCGGGCAGGTGATCTTCCGTCCACTCCAGCCAGAGGTCCTGCGCATAGAACGGCCGGTAGACCTCCGCGTAGCGCCGGGCCTCGACCAGTTGGAGTTGCATCTTGAAGCGCCGGGCATTGCCCACCTTGATCGCGTCGAATGCGGCGTCGTCCAGCTCGTCGTACCCGCCCGCGCTGCGGTCGATCTCGCCGATCCAGTCGTCGAGCAACATGTAGCCGGGCTCGGCCGCCGAGCCGAACAACATCTCGAGCGCGCCCTGGATCTGAACGGCGACGGCACCTGGGTTGGCGACCTCCCCGTCTTCGTAGGCGCGCCGCAGTCGCGCGTGCGTGGAGTCGCTCAGGCTGTAATGGATCGTGCCGGCCTGGGGCTCGAACCCGCACGCCTGCGAGAGGCAGCCGAGCAGGACGCCCAAGGAGACCGTACGGAGCTTGCTGCGGTTGGAAACCTGGGGCTTCATGGGCTGACGTGGCGGCACGGAAGGCCGTTACGGACGCTCTCCGCCGGGCGGCCGGCAGGGGTCTGGAGCGCGTCTCCGGGGAGTATCCGAGGGGGGGGTCGGGCGATGGACCCGAACAGTTTGGCGATGGACTTCGGGGAGTCAAGGACGTGGAGTGCGTACGCGCCGTACACTTGGCCCCCGACGTGAAATCCTCCCCCCTCCTCCCCCTCCACCGAGCCGCCGGCGCGCGGCTCACGGCCCCGGACCAGGGCTCCCGGCTCCTGACCTACGGCGACGTCCCCGCGGAATACGCGGCGGCGATGGAGGGCTGCGCCCTCTTCGATGCGACCGAGCGCGGGCTCGTCTCCGTGATGGGCGCCGACGCCGACACCTTCCTCCACCGGCTCCTCGCGAGCGACGTCCGCGGCCTCGCCCCGGGCCACGGTTCGCAGAGTCTCCTCCTTACGGGCAAGGGCAAGATCGTCCACGACTTCGAGCTCGCCCCGGTCGAAGGCGGGTTCCACCTGTCGACCCCCCCGGGCGCCGCCCCGGACCTCGTGGCCAAGCTCGACACGTACCTCTTCGCGGAAGCCGTCGAGCTCGCGGACCGCTCGGAGAGCTCCGCGCCGCTCGAGCTCTGCGGGCCTGAGGCGGCGGCGCGGATCGAGGCCGTGCTCGGCGCGGCGCCGCCTGTGGAGTTCCACCAGCCGGCCGGCGTGACCTTCGCCGGCCACCCGTGCACCGTGGTCGCGCTGCCCGTGGCCGGCTCGCCCGGCTGGCGCCTCGACCCCGGTCCAGAGCGCTCCGAGGAGCTCTTCCGTGCCCTCTGCGACGCGGGCGCCACCCCGGCCGGCGTCGTCGTCCGCGAAACCCTACGCATCGAGGCGGGCCGCGCCCTCTGGGGCGCCGACGTCGACGAGAACGTCTACCCGCAGGAGGCGCGACTCACCGACGCCTTCAGCCTCGACAAGGGCTGCTACATCGGCCAGGAGGTCGTGGCGAAGATCGACACGTACGGCGGCCTCAACAAGTGCCTCTTCGCACTCGCGGTAAACCACGACGACCCGGTCTCGGCGGGCACGCGCCTCATGTTCGACGACGAGGGCGAGTGGCGCGACCTCGGCGTCGTCACCTCGTGGGCCTATTCGTTCGTGCTCGACACGGGCCTCGTGCTCGCCTACGTCAAGCGCCGCCACCAGGCCGTGGACACGAAGTTCCGCCTGGGTGATGGCCCCGGCACGGCGACGATCGTGCCCCTCCCCGTGCGCGCGAACGCCGTGCCGATCTAGACCGAAGTACGGTTGCCGTCAGGGCGACTCCGTACTCCGGAGCTCGAGCGACACGACGAGGTCGAGCGGCCCGACCGGCACCGTCCCCTCGATCCGGACCGGGATGCCCGAGGCTTCCTCGACCCAGATCGAGAGCGTGCCGTGGATGCCGAAGAGGCCCTTGAACTGCGCCTTCCCGCCCCGCGGCTCGCCCTCCGCCGCCCGCGGCGAGAGCACGATCGCGCGGCAGGTGAACGTGCCCGCGCTCGTCTCGATCCGTTGGCGACCGGCGCGCTTCACGCCCAGCTCCCAGATCGTGTCCTTGTCGAGCAGGGGGAACGTCAGCTCGTCCCGGCCTTCCGCGACCATGGCGCGACACAGGAACACGGCGCTCAGCATGTCGACCGCGCCGGTCGGGATCGTGCGCGTGCGCGGCGCCTTCCACACGCGGTGGGCGCTGCGCCGGCACCGGCGGCAATGGCCCGCGGGCGAGAAGAGGCTGGCGTCGACGAAGTGCTCCCGGCGCTCGCAGCCCTTGCAATGGGTGTCGCTGCGGTACCAGAGGCTGTTCACCCCGTCCCGGTCGCCGTAGCGCAGCTCGCGCCGCCGGCAGGCGCTCCCCGCGGCGGTGTCGCGGTGGACGAAGCGCGGCCAGGCCTGGGGCAGGACCCGCGTCTCGATCGTGTGGTCCAGGACGAATCCGAGGTAGCGCCCCCGCGCCCGGCCGCGCATCCAGCCCGCCCTCGGCACCGGCGCGAAGCTCGCGACCGGCTCGGAGGCGAGGGCCGCGGTGACGATTCCCGCCGGGGGCAGGCCCGCCTGGAACGGCTCGACGCCGGAGGAGAGCTCGAACGACCCGACCCGGAACTTCCCGAGCTTGCCGAGCAGCCCGAGCTCGACGAATACGTCGAAGTCGAGCACCTCCGCGGCCGGGATCTCGAACGCCAGCGCGTCCGGGCCGCGGGTGACGACCAACGGGCTGCGCGGCGCGGCGGCCGCCCCGTGCGGGCCGTCCGCCGCGGGCCGCGCGACGGCGATCGCGGCGAGACGCGCGAGGGCGGGGCGCGCGAGCGTGAGGCCCGTGCAAGCGAAGCCCGCGCAAGCGAGGATCTGGGCGAAGAGCGGGGTTTGGAACACTGGGGGGGGGCCTGTGGCGCGGGGGGAGCGTCATAGCCCCGTACGCGGGAGTCGTTACGCGGTCAACGGACGGCGCGGACCCGCCAGCGCTCGATTCGCTCTCGCGCGTCGCGCTCGGCGACCCGCACGGGGGGCGCATCCTCGTCCCGGGCACGGGCGAGGATCCGGCCCAGCGCCGCGCCCACGCGCTCCCCGATCGCTCCGACCGGCTCCCGGCGCCCCTCGAGGTGGAAGATCGTGCCGCGGATGAGCGCCCCGGCGCTGACGATGAAGTCCGGCGCGAGCAGCACGCCGCGCTCGTGCAACCGGTCGGCGTGGTGCGAGTGCGCGAGCACGTTGTTCGCGGCCCCGACGATCGCGCGGCAGCGCAGGCGCCCGAGGCTGAGGTCGTGCAGGATGCCGCCGAGCGCGCACGGCGCGAACACGTCGCACGGGACGTCGAGCTCCGCCGCGGG
>SMVB01267389.1_pt1 | contig 24026 bp, 28 predicted proteins | sample 2456461 | NCBI WGS metagenome assembly SMVB01 (sample SAMN11095934, study PRJNA526329) | marine sediment metagenome | biome: Marine sediment; feature: Surficial sediment; material: Deep marine sediment; isolation source: Hadal surficial sediment | place: Pacific Ocean | collected 2014-05 | depth...
AAATCTTCTACCTAACAGGAAAAAACAATTTGACATAATTTGTATCTCAGGTAAACTGTACTTCGAATCGGGGAAAATCTGCCAGCTAATCATTAGTGGCTAACCGATCTAGTGTAACACTACACTAAAAGCCACTAATGGCAAAACTCGTACTGACAACTAACTAAGGTATAAAGCAATGGAACAAGAAAACATTGAAACCACAGACGTAGTAACCCAGGACTCAGACGCCCCTGTAACAACAGGTTCAGCAGAGTTAGCATCTAATGAAACTGTTACAATCGCAGCTCAGAACCCTACTCAGGAGGAAATGACTGCTCTTATGGAGAAAATTACAGAGGAACATGACTTCTCTGTAGATGTTAGACCTGTTAACTTTAACTTCAAGAAGTCTAAAGATAAGGATACAGGTATCGAGACTGTACGGGAAACTGTACAACTCGCTGTAGCTTATCCTTCTACACAAGGTATTGTAGATATTATCTCCAATGCTGCCGAGTTCCCTAAGCCTCTTGAACTTCTTAAAGAAGCTATGGAAACAGTTATTAACGCTGCCGCTAGAGACTTGCTCTATGAAGATTTAGCTCTCGCAGCTTCGACCTTCCCAATGAATAAGATCTCCTGGAACTTTATAGCTGATCTGCCTAAAGCACAGCGTAGAGGTGGTGGTATAGCTAAGGAAATCTGGGAAGCTTTCGGTGATGACTACTGCCAAGTTATGCCGGATGCTACTGGACGCTCTCTTGAGCAGTGTGCTAACGCCGCTAAACTCCTGGTAGCTAAACTTTCTTCGGTACGTACAGCCGTACCTGTCCTAGAGCTTATGGTAGAGTTGCTTACAACCTACACTAACGCTTCTCCCAACATTGATGATTATAAGGATTGCGTAGAATTTCTGTTACAGAAAGCTGACGCATATCTCAATGTTTCAGATGAAGACTTGCTTAAGAACCTGTAGTTCCTAATGCTATAAGGTTCACTCGAAGTAAGTTTTCCCCTTCTGCCTAAATCTATCAGGCTCTATGCTACCCCGGTATAGAGTTCTGTCTAGGCAGAAGGTTTTTTATAAAATCCCTTACTATCTAAATAAACATCTCTTATAACTGAGGGATTTTATAAAGAATAATATCCATATCTCACCTCTCTTACCTAGCTGTATATAAACTTTAAAGGATAAGTCTAATCCGACAGTATCAACCCATATGGGATAAACTTAAAGAGGAGTTAACCGCATGTATATATGCGCCCTCTTTAGACCACCCGAGGATTATCCAGGCTGTAAGGAAAGAAAAGTCTAATGACGTAGGTTGGAGGTTTCTCTTACTAGAGGAGAATAAGAGATATAAACTAAAAGACGAATCTATGGGAGATGTATTGAAATTCACCTTAGAGCGTAATGACCCAATCACAGTAGACTTCTTATAGGACATAGTTATGGCAGATCAAGCGTTTGAAGTAAGAGAAAAATTAGTACGTCTAGAGAAGCTATTACTAGATAGAGAGCCAGGTTTACCTACTTTACTACAAGATATTCATAGAAACCTTAAAGCTGACCCTGATATAGTAACTCTCTTAACAGATGAAGAATGTAATATCATGGTTAAAGGTTTACTTGAGCAGACTAAAGTATCTATCGCCACTACAGTCAGGAAAGCTAAGCCTCGTAAAGCTATGAAAGATATGCAAATTGGTATAGACCTGTGACTTTATTCTTCATACTCTTAGGCATAACATCAGTTGTAATCATACTATCTATATGGATACTCTATATGGATTTTATTTTGCCTCCTAAATTAGGAGATAGTAGTCTCTTTGATGAGCTAGATGACTCAGATAAAGAATGGGATGATGATGACTTCCCTTACTGAGCAACTAGCTACACTGACAGAGATACATGCTTCACCTAAATCTGAGTCTAAAGAACCTACTAGCTTAGATGTATTCCTATATATCTATATCAATTCAGAGAATCTATGCTGTAAGAATGATATGGAAGGTGCCCAAGTCTTATACAACTGGCTGAGTCCATTCTATTCTGTGCCTGTAGCAGCTAAAGATTATCCAATGGTGCCAAGCTTATTTCGCACATACGAACTTACACAGTTAGCTAGAATTGTATCTCCTGATACTACTAGTTCTAATTGGGTAACTAAACGAACAGCAGCAGAGAATTATATCTACTGGTTAGTAACAGAAAGATAGGAGAATCTTATGATTAGCACTGAAGTTATTGAAACTTTAAATGAACAGATTATGAGACAAGTTCAGATTAATGAGCAACAGATGGTTATTAATCATAGTCTTATGGAAGTTAATAAAAGTATTGAAATACTCATTGAACAATTAACTAAAAGAATATCTAAATTAGAGCCACAGATTCCAGAGAGTATACAACGTGGGTAGTATTAGATCTAAATCTTTAGCAGAGATACTAGCTGAGGCAGGTCTATCTCCATCTGAGAAGGCGGTAGATAAACCAGAACTAGCTGATATACTAGACACTCCTATAGACTATATACCTAGTACAGAGCCAGACAGTGAGCCAGAGGATATAGTTTATATAGAACTTCCAGCCGGAGAGATAGACCCGCGCTTGAAACTCTTATCTCATAGCTCTCGTACTCTCTTGCACAAGTGTCCTCGTAAGTATCAACTATACAGACTGTCCTCTGATAAGGTAGAACTAGAAGATCCTGTAAAAGATATGGAACAATCCCTTACATTTGCTTATGGTCATGCCGTAGGTGAAGGAATAGCGTCTGTATTAGAAGGGAAAACTGAGGCACAAATAGTCTTAGAATTATTCCTAAACTGGAACGTAGATTTATTAGATGAAAACTCTAGACAGAAGAAATCATTCTGGCTTGCTGTATTTGCAGTACAAAGACTCTTACGCATGTATAATGAAGGCTTTCTATCTGACTATGAACTGGTACAGTATGAGGGTAAACCTGCAATAGAACTAGGGTTCCAGATTAAACTCCCAGGAGGTTACACGTATCGCGGCTTTGTAGATGCGGTCTTACAGCATAAGACTACTGGAGAAATAATGACGCTAGAAGCTAAGACTTCATCTAGTATAGCACAGCCAGCAATGTATAAGAATTCAGGTCAGGCATTAGGTTACTCAGTAGTGCTTGATATACTATTCCCAGAAATGTCATCATACACTGTATTATACTTAGTATACGAGACTAAGAGTTATGAGTATAAAGAGTTACCATTTACTAAGTCTCTATTACAGCGAGCATTATGGTTACAGGAATTAATCATAGATACACAATTGATTAAACTGTATGAAAGCTATGGTACTAGCTATCCTATGCATGGTGAAAACTGTTATGACTTCTTTCGTGAGTGTGAGTATCTAGGCTTATGTACACTACAGACTGAGAAATTTGTTAAGCCTTTAACTCAGAGTATACTAGATGATATAGAGAAAGATGAAGATAAGTATCAATTTTATGTCACATTTGATGATCTAGTATCTAGCCAGATTAAAAAAGGTACTAATGATGCCGTCTGAACCTATTGTACTTAACCGTGCTGAGTGTACTATCTGTGGTAAAATATGGGATAAGATTAAAGACGGCTCCCGTCATACAGATTGTGTAGGCTATCTCATATGTAAGATAGTTGAAAGAGATATAACTATAGAAAAACTTGAAGGCAGAATTCTTAAATTAAAGAGATTATAGGAGACACTCCATGCCCCTTGATACAAATAAGCTAGTAACACAAAGTGATGCTGAATCTGAACACAGTCAGAGCCTAGACTATCTTGTATCTAAATCTGGAGTTAATGGTTTCGACTGGTCATCTATACCTTACACTCGTGAGACTTCTGAGCATGAAGTATCTGGTATAGGTAGCATAGTAGAAAGTAGGAGAAATAATATGACTGAACAACCTATGGAAAATGATTCAACCTTAGAAGAACATAAGCTATTCCCTAAAGGTACTGCTACTCTAGAGTCTATCTTTTACTTTGGTAAGCATAGAGGTAAACAGGTAGAGGATGTTATAGAAGATAATCCTTCTTATATACAGTGGTTATCTGATATGGAAGTAATAGAGTTTGATGAAGAAACCTATGAAGTTCTATCTAAGATAGGTTTAGTCTAATGGCTCTTGGAATAGAACCAGAAGAAGAAAAAAAATTAATAGAGGCTATGACTAAAACTATAGCTTCAATGATTGTATCTGGTGGTAAGAAATCTGACTTTAAAAAGAAAGTATCTAAAGCTCTCTTTAAAAATATGGGTTCAGCTGACCATCAGTACAAACTAGAGAGAATAGAAGAAGTTAATAATATGGTAGACTTCATGTGGAATGAATGCCATAAACTTATAGCTTCTGCTGGAGTATTAGACTCAATAGAGGAGGTAGATAGTGGAAAAAGTATTAACACCATATGAGATAACTTCTCTCATACACATAGTAATATCTACAATGGCTATAGATGCTTGTCTTATAGCAGACGATACTATAAAAATTTTTGTAGATTTAAATTTAGTATCATTTGATGATAGTAGTAGAGGCTATGACGCTACAGCATTAGGTACAGCTCACGTAAATCAAATATGTGAGTTAAGTTTACCTAAACAAGTTTTTGTAAATACAATGGGAGAGGTAATAGGAGAATTTAATGCCCAGACTTAACACATTAAAACAATCATCAACACATCGCTGTATTATATATGGCGCACCCAAAACAGGTAAGTCTCTTATAGCTGCTAAACTTGCAGAGTTTTACAATCTCTTATGGTTTGACTTTGAGAATGGCTATGAGGTAATGTTCCAACTGCCGGAAGAATGGCAGGAGAGAATAGAATTGCTACGTATACCTGATACTCGTAGTTATCCTGTAGGTATAGAGACTGCTCTTAAAGTTATTAAAGGAAATAAAGTAACAATATGTTATGAGCATGGTAAAGTAGGATGTATGCTGTGTAAGAGAGATGATAAATCATTTACTGAAGTAGAACTATCTACGCTAGACAATGTCTGGGTAGTAGTATTTGATTCATTAACTCAACTAACTAATTCATGTATAGCTCATATCACTAAAGGTGAGCCAGATACATACAAGCTAACATATGATGACTGGGGGAATCTAGGTAAGTTGCTAGATATATTCCTGTCTCATATCCAACAAGCGGGTTATAATGTAATAGTTATTTCCCACGAAGCTGAAGTAGAGACTGAAGGTAAGAAGAAAACTCTTGTACCTGTAGGAGGTACTAGAAACTTCTCTCGTAATATAGCTAAGTATTTCGACCATGTTATATACGCTGAGAGAGTTAATAGGAAACACCGCTTTAGCTCCTCTACTACTTCAACTACAACAATCTTAACTGGCTCTCGTACAGATATAGCTCTCGAAGATTTTAATGATGGTAGTTTATTGCCTATCTTTAAACCAGAGTTGTATGAGGGAGACTCAAGAATTGTAACTAGACCTAAAGAAACTACAGGAGGTGCTAAGGCTCAAGATGTTCTAGCCAGACTACAAAGTAAATAAGTAAATAAATAAATACCATTAATCAATTACATACATTAAATTGTATAAGGAATATATTATGTCCGAAATGGATGATCTATTAGACGGAACGCTAGACGACTTGGCTGACTTACCTGCCTTTGAGCCTTATCCTGTAGGTAGTCATAAAGTAATGGCTACTTTTGAGCAAAAGGAAGATGGCATTAACGGCCACCCTGCCATTGAGCTTAAGTTTAAGTATGAAGAGTGCTTAGAGTTAGCTAATGAAGAAGATAAAACACCAGATCAAGGTGCATTGTCAGGTACTATCTTTATGATGGATAATCAGTTTGGTGTAGGTAACTTTAAAAAGTTAGCCAAACCTTTCCAGGAAGCTCTTGGATTTACCACTCTCCGTGAAATTATAGACGGAGTTAAAGATGTAGAGTGTGCTATTATGACCTCTATTCGTACTGATAAGAAAGACCCTGATGATATTAAGTATTATCTTAATGTTAAGGATATTATAGTTAGCTAGAACTTAGTTAACCGTAGTAGCTTAGAGCCTGCACTGGGAAACTGGTGTAGGTTTTTTAGGTAAAAATACCGGGGAATGCTATGATTGTATACATAGTTTTAGAATACTATTCTAATCAGTGGGATATTCTTAGTGTCCACTCTACTCATGATGCTGCTATAAAAGTAATGAATGTTGTTTCAGATGATAGTCGTATAATAAAAAGCTATAAAGTGGACGCTAATAATGAAGCCAGCTAAGTCTAAGCTATCTCTATATGAGCACATAGAAAAGCTACGAGCAAGAGAGGCAGCAGCGCCAGCATCTTCTAGTAATAAAGAGTCTATCTTATTCTGGGGAACACGTCAAGATAAGAACTTTCTACCTTATCTTAAAGGTACTATGAGAAACTTCACCACCTATCTTAGAAGTGATGAAGTTAATACTATCTCTGAAGTACAACTTCACTGTCATGCTAAAGGTGTGACCAGAGTTATTACCACATCCACTAGTTTTCTTCGTAAGCTATTATACTGGGATAAAAAGAAAGCTCCTAGTTTGGCTGACTATGCCGGAAGTTATTTCTCCATACCTACCTATGATAAGAAGGGTAAAATAGAGATTATATTTATACAGCCACTAAAGCATATGGTTACTGTACCGTACGGTAAGTTTATGGCTGAAAGAACTATAGGTAAACTGACTCAACCTGACAAGTGGTATAAGCCTACAGATTTTGAATGGTCTATGCTAACACCAGAGAATGAGGGTAGATTATACGATCTATTCTCAACAGCATTTCTTATATGTATTGACATAGAAACTTATAAAGAGAATGCTGCTATACGTTGTCTCTCTTACTGTGGCTTCTGGTTTAGCCATAGCACACAAAAGATAGAAAGTAGGTCTGTAGTTCTACCTATGGACTCTGAATATAACCTATCAATCATGCGCAAGTGGAACTTACTCAAAGCGCCAAAGGTGATGCAAAATGGAAAATATGACATTAGTTATCTTGCAAGATACAACGCACCTACTTATAATTATCTTTATGATACAGCTCATTTGTTCCATTGCTGGTACAGTGAGTTACCTAAAGATCTTGGGTTCCTTAACAGCTTCTTTATTAGAGAAGCGGTCTATTGGAAAGATCTGGCTGATACAAATGATATGCACGAGTACTACAAGTATAATGCTCTTGACACTTGGGGTACAGGAAACGCTTGGCTAGCAATGCTATCAGAGGCACCGGAGTACGCTATACAGAACTATTTAGAGGAGTTCCCACTAGTATTCCCTTGTCACTTGGCTGAGATGACTGGTATTCATAGAGATATGAGTAGGTTTAAAGAAGCTAAAGCTGTTCAACAGGAGATAGTAGATAGATTATCAGCCCAACTTAATACTATACTAGGTGTCCCGAAGGGAGAAACATTCAATGTAAAGTCTCCTAAACAGATGCGGCAGTTACTTAATATGTTGGGTTGTAGAGATCTAAACTCTACTGATGAAAAGAGTCTTAAGAAAGCTAGATTCAGACACCCATTTAATGCTAAAATAATTAATCTAGTAATACGAATAAGAAAAGCTAGAACTCTCATTAGTAACTATCTTACAGAAGGTAAAGAATTCTCTAGATTAGATGGTACAGGTTCTCGTTTCTTATACTCTCTTAATCCTCATGGTACTGACACTTCCCGCTTAGCTTCTAGATCACATCACTTCTGGTGTGGAGATAATGTACAGAAGATACCTAGACCAGACCCAGAATCAGGTATACCTTATAGTGTAATTAAAACTACATTTAAAGCAGACCCAGATTTTATGATAGCGGAGGCTGATCTAGAACAAGCAGAGAGTAGAGATACAGCTTATATATCTGGCGACCCAGCATTAATAGATAGTGTAGAAAATTCTCCTGACTTTCATTGTGCTAATGCTAGTAAGTTCTTTGGTATACCTTTCGATGAACTGTATGATGTAAAGCTTCATAAGAAATTGAATGTAACTATTAGAGATATATCTAAGAATGTAAACCACGGTGCTAACTATAACATGGGGCCATTTGTGTTAGTTAATACTATGGGAGAAGAAAACATAACTAAAGCTCGAAGATTACTAAAACTACCTATAGGGTGGGGTTATCTTAGAGTAGCTGAATATTTATTAGAGCAATTTCATACTGCCTATCCTATGATTAGAGAGGTAATGTATGAAGGTGTTAAAGATGAAGTAAGACTCACTAGTAAAATCATATCTAAAGCTATACACTACTGTAGCAGTAAATCTGAATATACAGATACAGTAAACAATGATGTTGGTACTTGGGTTAGGTATTGTTTCTCAGACCCTAACAAATCTAAGACAGCATTAAATGCTTACATAGCACACCCGCCACAGTGTCTTAATGCACAGACATTAAACAGAGCTTGGAAGACAGTATTCTATGAGATAGCTATGCACTCAGAACACTCTGCTAACTTTAAACTTTGTGCACAGATACATGATAGCATTCTATTTCAGTTCCGTATAGGTCATGATTATCTATGTGGTATGGTTCAAGAAAGAATGGAAATACCAATTACAATAAGAGCATATGATGGAAAGATAAGAACATTCACTGTTCCTGCTGGGATTAAAGCAGGTAAGAATTATAATGCAAAATATTGGAGCGAGACAGAATGAGCGAGGAGTCTGAACCAGACTTCATCTCTTTATATCTCAAGTATACTTCTCAGACAGAGTGCCCTACCTTCTTTCACCGCTGGTGTGCTGTAACTAATTTAGCAGCTTACTTGGGGAGGCGACCTTACTTTAGGTTTGGGCATTTTACACTACACCCTAATCTATATGTAATGCTTATAGGTAGCCCAGGCACTAAAAAATCTAGTGCAATTAAAATAGGTACTAAGTTACTCAAGCAGGCAGGGTATACTACATTTGCTGCTAAGAAAACTAGACAAGAGAAGTTTCTCCTTGATCTAGCTGAGCAGTCTGAGAGACTAACTTCTGAAGTTGAGATGGATAATATACTAGATCAGAACTTATGGGGTACTTAGGCTGATAGCATACCTAGTATGGAAGGTAGACCTCCAGCAGAATGTTTCATAGCAGCAGACGAATTTAATACATTTATAGGTTTAGGAAATACAGATTTTATCTCCATACTAGGAGACTTATGGGACTATGAAGGTGTATATGATTATAAGCTAAAGAATTCTAAGTCTGTATACATACCTGAACCTACTATATCTATACTTGGAGGCAATACACCTACTGGATTCTCTCAAGCTTTCCCTACTGAGACTATAGGACAAGGATTCTTTTCCAGGTTACTTCTAGTATATGGAGAGCCTAATGGAGTTAAGCACACTTTCCCGCCGCCACCTGATTTAGAGCTACAGTCAGAATTGATTAGATTATTACATAGAATTAAGAGTGAAGTTATGGGTGAGATAACTATGACTTCAGATGCAAAGGAGTTGTTAGATGACATATATCACAAGTGGAAAGATTTAGATGATGTACGATTTGAACACTACAGTAATCGCCGCCTCACTCACTTAATTAAACTATGCTTAGTTATAGCTGCTTCCCGTGTGTCCTTAGTTATAGAGAAGAAAGATGTTATATATGCTAATACTCTACTCACATTCACAGAACAGTTAATGAGTAAAGCACTAGGTGAGTTTGGTAAAGGCAGGAACAGTGCAGTAGCCCACAAGATTATGATAGCATTAGATAACGCATCTATGCCATTAGGAATACAGCCACTATGGAGATTAGTACATCAAGATTTGGATAAGAGAGATCAACTAGTGGAGATATTAGGAAGTCTAACCTTAGCAGGTAAGATACAAACAACTGAAATTGGCTACCTACCTATCAGAGCTGTAAGAGAAAAAGGCATCCCTGGGTCTATTGACTGGGAATTATTAACAGATGAAGAAAGGGACTTGATATGAATGAATTAGCTAGTAAGAATATATTGATCTGTTATCATGCTAACTGTATAGATGGATTCACTTCTGCTTGGGTTACTTATAACGCAGTAAAAGATATGGGCGCTAAAGACATAGAACTTATGCCTATGAGCTATGGTAAAGATAACAGAGAGGTCTCTAATGGTGAAAAGATTTTACTCAATTCTTTGAAAGCATCTCACTATAAAGAACTCTTTATTGTAGACTTCTCTCTATCTGAGTATTGTTTAAATACTATAGCAACACGTCATAACAGTTTAGAAGTTACTCTATTAGATCATCATAAAACTGCATTTGAGAGATACTTTCCTAATGAGCCTTATAAAATAGGTATGTCAGCAAAGAGAACTAGACTAGGCTGTAATATTATACTTGACGATAATGAATCTGGCGCTAGTCTTTGCTGGAAATACTTTAACAGCACCTTACCTATGCCTATTCTCATCTCTTATGTCCGTGACTATGATCTATGGTTATTCGATCATGGTGTTGATACTAAGTATGTTAATAAGTTTCTACGCACTCGTGAAATGAGTATGAGTGTTTGGGATGATGTTAATTTTAATATAGAGACAGAAGATGGCTTACAGTTTATTCTTCGAGATGGACAGCGAATGCAACACACTCATGATAAGACAGTAACAGATATAGCTGCTGATGCTAACGAATGTAGTATTGTAGGTCTACTAGGTTTAGCTGTAGAATGTCCTGTAGAATTTACCAGTGATGTAGGTAATACTCTTGCAAAATTGTGTGGAACCTATGGAGCTATGTATCGCTTTAATATAGAAAAGTCTAAAGTAGAATGGTCTCTACGCGGTGTGCCTGGAATGGATGTATCTTTTATAGCTAAGAGATTTGGCGGCGGAGGGCATGAAGGTGCTGCTGGATTTGAGATAGCTATGTTTCCTATAATGGATATTATTAATGGTGGGGAGAAGTCTAATGGCTGACTATACACAAACTTTAGAGAATTTTGCTGTGGATGTTTATAATAAGATAACTGATGGGTCTTATATAAGTGACTGTGAAATAGGCTATCTTATAAATAAATATAAACTACAGGATAAATTACCAAAAGAAAAATTACTTTTACCTTTCCATAACTATTTAAAATATCCAACATAGGAAGAAGTCTAATGGGTAAGATGATATTTGATTTATATTCAGAAGCTAAGATTCAGTTTCTTAAAGAACTATCTAAGCACTCACAGATAGTGTGGAAGGTAGTAGAAGCTCTAGACTTAGATGTTGATACTGGTAACTATGAGGAAGCTGAGTTAGTAGGGATAGTAGCTGCTCACTTTAACATAGCTATGGACGGAGTATATAGTAGACACGATCTTGATTATCTCTATGATATGTTAGTAGAGAAAATGAGAGGTAGAAGAATTATTAAAGTAGACACGAGGGTATTACATTGAATACTGTAAAGAAAAAGAATACTGAGGCTAGCATATTTAACTATCCATATAAATATGCAGAAAAAGAAGGAGGTGAGTGGAAAAGCTGGCCATGCGATAAAGTTACAGGGAGAAGTATTATACCTAAAAACTTTAATGATCTTTTAACTTTAAGAGATAAGCGTTCAGTACCAATGATAGTAGACAATTTTATTGATAGGTTAGTATTAACAGTACACTCTATCTTATTCCGTGATAACTTTAAAGCAGAATTAAGATGGGACTGTGTTAGTGGATTTCCCTATGATTTTAAACCTATTCAACACAAGCGTGCTTTTGCAGATAATATATCAGATGGTAGTACAGCTGACTATTATAAAGTCCCAATCAAAGCTACTGAGTTACAGCACCTTATCTCTCATAAAAATATGAATGCTCAGATAGGAGAAATATTTAGAGCGTGTTACCGCTACGGAGAAGTATCTCATAGTAATAGGATGAGAGATGCTAAGAAGATTAAGTTCTATGCGGAAGCAGAGATAGAAAGACTGGAGAAGTTAGTATGAATGATTATACTGACAAGAGAACAATGCGTAAATCTGGTCACTATCCAGACAGAGAGCAGCTAATTAAAAGAGTTTTTGAGTTGCTTGCTAAAGGACTAACGAATGAAACTATAGGTGAAAGGACTGGAGTATCTGAAGCTACAGTTAGTAGAATAAGAAATGGAGATAGACCTCCTAGAGCTTCAGAGCCTCCTCATAAAGCAGAGTCTAGAGAAAGCGCAAGTAGGTTAGGTATGGATACATTTAATAAGCTATGGAAATCTACCTAAGATTATCAAAGTCACCTAATTCCTCGCCACCCATTATTACTTGCATCTTCTGTGCGTATGGGTCGGTGAGACTTTTCTGTAAAGCATTAGCTTGAGATGTATTAGCATCCTTATATAGCTGAGTAAACCATCCTGCAAACTCTTTCTGTCTACCGCCTGTCTCAGCATACTGACCAGCAAAATCATTAATCTGTTCTTGAGTAGGATTGTTACCTGCTCTCAGTGTACTCTTGATAGCCATTCCTAAGTTAGCCCTTCTCTTAGCATCCGCTAAACCATAAGCCTTAAACCTATAAGTAGCATCAAGTGCAATAGCCTCATCAAGAGGTTTACCACCAACTAGCCTAGCTAAGTTAGCCAGTGACAGTAAATCATTAGCAGCCAGTAAGTTACCTTTCTTAGAGGTACTATAGGATGCTGCTAGTGGATTATCTAAACCTTCCAGTGTTTGAGCTAGTCCAGCTAAAGGTCTAGAGATACCATTGTGCTCCAGTCCTCTTAATAGAGTGCTAGATATATCTCCACCTGCGGCCAACTGATTAGCTGTATCGAATATATTCTTGAACACCTTATAGCTTGCTTGCACTATAGGTATACTAGATGGATTAGTAGGAACTATGAGTAGGTGTCTAGGGTTAATATCACCACGCACATATAAGTTCACTTTAAGGTCAGGGTGTAATAACCCTATAGCATTAGAGCCTAATCCATACATTAACCAATCACCAGCCTCTTTACCTATAGTTCCATATACTGCATCATAAGCATCTTTATGATTCTGATTACCACTGGCAGTTCCTAATAGGTGAGTGTTAACAGCATTGAAAGCAGGTAGTCCGTTTAAGCCATGTATGGTAGCTTGCAATCCCAGTAAAGTCATAGCATCTTTAGCATGACCTTCACCTACATGGCGAAGTAGCTGTTGCATTAAGTTAAACTGGTAAGTCTGGAACAATCCTATAGCCTGTCCTATTGGGCCTTGAAATAAGCCAGGACGCTGTGCAGCTAAGTAGTTACCCTGAGTACGATTAACAAAGGTATTGATATAAGATAGAGCCTCTTTAGGAGTCATTAATCCTTTAGATATAGCTACATCAGTCATTTGTTTCATAACATCAGCAGCAACAAAGCGGTTAAACTCCTCAGCTAATCTGTTACCAGTCCAGCGTTCACCCTTCTCAGCAGCAGCTTTAAGTCCTTGCTGTACTTTAAAGATTCTAGAACCCCAAGCATCAATACTCTCTACACCATCAAATGTAAGCCCATCCATTGCACCGCGATGCTGATCTGAGATTCGAGTCATGAAGCCATTATCTTTAAAGAATCTAAATTCATCGCTATCTCGACCTACCTTACCAAACTTTCTAAACGCATTACCTATTAGTTTCCACGGAGAAAAGATAGTCTGACCTTCCGCACCAGGTACACCAATCCTAGTTAGTGCATTAAATTCATCTACAGCACCTTTACCGCCATTATTAATGAGTCTTACTATACTAGCTGTCTCTGCACCCAGAAGTACATTAGCAGATACAGCATTGACCGCTGCGTTAAGTTGATCTAATCGCAGAACAATAGCAGCCATTACACTATTACTATTCCTAACAGTAGTGCTTAGTACTCCCTTAGCGGCTTTACTATTAGCAAAGATACTCATAGTTTCATCGTAAGCTGCACCTTTATACCCAGCTTCTTGTAGATGCCTATTGACTTGAGCTAGTTCAGCAGGAGTTCTTGCAGTTTCTATACCCTGTTGTAGTTTACGATAAAACTTACTGAATGCTCTATCTGTAAGCTTATTCAAATTAGTCCAGAAAGGATAGTCAGAAGTCTTACGAATAGCTAGTGCAGTTTTAATGTAGTCATTGAATGGGTTCTTTACTTGGTCATCTGCAAATTTACCTAGACTTTGAGCAGAGAACTTAGATGTAGCTATATTGGTAAAGTCTTCACCTAGTTTAAGAAGCTCTGCGAACTGTACTTCATACTTAGCAGATACAGCTTCTCTAACTAAACCAGTCTCTCTTTGCATATGCCAGTTAAGCGTATCATCTATTATCTTTTTAGAGTTAGTAGGTACAATGTATGGAGCACTCGCACCTTCTCTGGGTATAGCATGATCTAGATAATTATCAGACAAAGTCTTCTCATAAACAAACTGACCGTTACGCTTATAATAAAGTTCAGCATCAGCTTTAGTATATATCTCTAGTTCAGGATTAGTACGAAGTTTTCTGATAGCTATTTCTAGTTCTTCTGCACTATTAGCATATATAGTAGAGGACTGATTAGTAGAAGTAACACTCCTATCTTTAACCATAGCAAAATGAGGATAGTCATCAATGTTAACTGGTATAGGATAGAAAGCTTCTGGGTCTCTATTAAACTGTAATCCTTGAGAAGTTCTTATGCCAGCTAACTTAATTGTACGATTGCCATTAATCTCAATGTTGGCTCGTATATACTCTCTAACTTCTTTATGAACTATCTCAATCCTTTCAGGCATATCAGGGTTAGCTAATATTGGACGGTCAGGTAATCTATCCTTCCCTTCTTCCATAGCTTTAGCGGTAGCACGTTTCCACTTTATAAGTACCAGTGGCTCAAATGCATCTCCAGCTTCATTTAAACCATAGTTACCTTTAATGCTTCGTAAGTTAGCATTATGTACAGCTAACTCTACAGCGGCAGCTCTGTTCTGACCTACGCGGTAGAGTAATGGCTCTAAGACTTCTCTAGCAGCATCTTTATGTGCTGTTATTGCTCTAGAAGTAACATTACCTATCTGTGACATAAATGCTGCTAAGGTTCCATAGTTTGCACTCTCAGCTGTAACAAATCTGTGACCAGCACCGAGAGAGTTAGCTCCAACTTTAATCATCTCTCTTGATATATCTACTAATTGGTCCCAAAACCCAGGGAGTAAAGCTTCTCTAGCAGCTATACTAGTAGCAGCAGTATATAATTTTTGTTGCTCCTGAATTATAACCATGTTTTCTACAACAAAGTTATTGATACCTTTTAGAGGAGCTTTTTGTGAAGCCTTTTTAAGGTTGTATACTAACTTAACATGCTGAGGCACATTCCATATATCAACCCTAGCAGTACCTTCTTTAAATGTACCATTCTTAATCATGAATTCTGTGTAGTCATCAGCATATGACTGGAGAGCAAATACATCTCTAAACTCTGCACTACCATTTGCACGAACTACTTCTCCATTAAGCATAGAAGAACGTACATTAACTATAGCAGCTATCTCATCTTGTTTCAGTGGCTTCTTAATAGGTACAGGTACGCCGTCTTTAAGTCTAGTAACTCCTTCTCCTTTAGATTTTACTAACTTAAACGCTATCTCCAGCTTTTTATTAACTATAAAGTCTAGCAAGTTAGAGCCTAGAATTTCTCCCTCACCAGATTTAAGACCTGCAAACCTAACAGCTTCTCCGGCCTTAGCTAAGCCTTCATCACCTAGATCGAATAGCAACTTCTCCATCATAGGTATATCATCTACATGGATTGTAATAGGATTCTTAATAGAAGGAGCGAATCTAGGTAACTTAGATACCCATGCTAGTCTAGCTTGAGTCTCTATAGCAGTAGCCCGAGTAGAAGTCCAGGCTCTGGCGGCGGAACCTTTCTTAGGTTTAGCTCCACCATGCCTAGTAAATTTAGTATCAAAAGCAAACTTAAGCTCATCACCTATATAGATACCACGTTTAGGGTCTATCCTTATAGACTGACCTTTCTTAGTCATAACATCTGTCAGTGCAGTGAGTATAGGTCTATCATCGAGAACTCTACCGGCATCTTCACCCCACATCTTAGCCCAGCTAGTTCTTATATCTTGAGATAGATATTCAGCAATTTCTTTCTCAGTTAATAGTTTATTAGGGTCATTCAGTTTAATCTGTAGTCTCTCATATCTATCAGCTATCTTAGATTTAACTCCAGATTTAAGAGTTTCTATCAAGCCTATGAATACACCTTGCTGATCTAACTTATCTGCATTCTTAAAAGTATTCATCATGACAGCAGCTACATCCATATCTTCTTTAGCTAGCTTATTAAGCTCTATCTTCATATCATGCAGCATTCTAGTTTCAGTAGACTTAGCTTCTTGCTCTAAAATAGCACGGCGAGCTTTTGTGACATTAGTAGGTATAGCTGTATGACGTAGAACATCTAGTTCTTCTGAGATTAAAGCTATCTTCTCATAGCTAACAGATGCTTCCGCAGCTGCTTCTCTGAACCTAAATGGCATAGAAGCCTGCTCACTAGCCTTTTGTACAGTCTTAAGAGCAGAGGATAGTTTAATAGCATTAATACCTCCACCTATAATACCAAATAGTCCAGCACTAAAAGCTATGTTAGATACAAAGTCTCCAAACTCTTGATTCTCAAGTATAGGAGAGTTAAACATAGTAGAAGCTACAGCAACTTCAAAGAATAAGCCTTCTAGTAATCCTTGGTGTACTCCAGCAGCAGTAGCTTTAAGAGCAGAACCATTTAAGATAGATACAGTAGAGCTACCGTCGCGGACTTCTGTTAAGGCTTTGCGTGTGAATGCTTTAGACCGAGGACGTAGTAAGCCTAATGCACGGCCTGTATTCTTACCAAAGGTAGCAGACTTAACAGCAAGCCTTAGACTAGTCTGTCCAGCATTAAGAACTTTAATTCCCAGGGAGCCTGGAACTAGAGCACCTATCATGAAGCCTACTAAGTCAGCACCTTCTTGATGTTCTCTATAGAAAGCACCTAGATCAGAGTCTAATCCAGATATAACTTCACCAGCATCTGAGCGTTCAAAGTCGTGATCAAATATTAGATTACCTACATCAGGAACTATATTATATAATTGATTTGCTCCAGAAATAAGAGACACAGCAATGAACTTAGGGATAGCTTCAACAGTATCAGCAGCAGATTCAAGAAAGCTTTGATTACCATTAGCTATACTGAGAGCATCAGAATTATTTATATAATCAGGCGGGGAGTAAGACCCTGTTGCTTTCATCTCATTCAAAGCTTCTTCGTAAGCTGTAGTCATTACTTAGCCCCTTCTACACTAATAGCATTATCCTTCTGAGGAATAAGACGCTTAGGTACAGCAGCCATAGCTTTAACAAATTCAACAAGCATAACTGAAAAGTTAGATAGATCTAATAACTTACTTTCTGTTGAGGCTGAAGATGCAACACCAATTCCTCTTACAGACGTCCGTATAACTGTAGGTACATTTATTCTACCCATATATCTATCTTGAGGCTTCATTCCGACTCTACCGAATCCACCTCTATCGCTAGAGTTATGAGCGCGCGCAGCTAGGAACAGATTAGCGAAACCAGAAGCTGCATCTTCAGGAGATAGTTTTCGATCAAGTAAGGCTGATACAGCATGGTCAAATATTCTTTGTGGGTTAGTCTCTGTCATACCAAGAGGTTTAATTATATTTACAATAAATGCTTCTGCAGCTACTCCAGATTTAGCTAGTAAAGTTTCCATAGGTGGAGCTTGGAATGGATTATCATTAGCTCCAAATATAATCTCAGCTGCTTTAATATTATAGACTTCATCAGCATAAGAATTCAATGCAGTATCGTAGATAGCTTGATCACGAGGCAGTAGCGGTAATTCAGATATTCCGCCAGCTTTTTGACCTCTAGTTAAAAGATCTAAGAAGTTTCTCTCAATCTCAGTAGCCCATTCCATAGCAGGAGTAGTATGAGCTAAACCAGAAGGGTCTGTTAGCTTTCTACTAAACTGAGCTTCAGCTAGAGTATTGCCGAGTACAGGAATGTCTAACGCTCCTTGATTAGCAAGAGTTATAAACTTTTCAGTCTGTATCTGAAATCCAGAAGTTACTTCTTGTATAGTCAGAGGAGGTAAGCCACCCATTGATAGTGCATTATTAACTGCTACAAACCTAACATTATCTAACTGTTCTTTATCTAATCTTATACCTTTTCTAAACTCGAAATCAGCTCCTTGAATAGCAAGTGATTGCTCAGAATATCTAAGCTGTTGAGCTTTTATTAAGTTATTTACTTCAGAAGAAGTCATAGTAGCTAAACGAAGCATTGTCTCGGCGTGGGTATATAGGTCTTGTAGTTTATTTTCAGATACAGTTTTACTAGTTTCGTCAGCTAGCTGCTTATCCATAGCATCTGTAACTGACTTATTAAGAACTTCTTTACTAATACTTACTGCACTATTAAGAGACTCAGTAGCAGCAGTTATATTTTGTATACGTTGTAGTGTATGAGCTTCTTGTGCTGTAGCTCCTTCTAAATCAATATCTGTTTGTATTGATCTGAACTCATTAATAATAGCATCAAAGAAAGCTATGCCAGTAATCTCATCATCTCTTATATCTGCTCTTTGATCTAACAAGTCAGCAGTACGTTGAGAGTCTACATTTAATTCACCCAGTAATTGTGTTTGTAACTCAATACCCCCAGAAGCTCTATAGCCAGCACTAACTGACCTCTGAGCATTGAGATCAGCTTTAACTCTTTGAGCTTTTATAATTCTATTAGACTCAGATATATCTTCAATGGCCCCTACAATGACTGTACTAAGATCGCTAGCTTGACCTATCGCAGTTTTCTGAGCAGAGATAGCAGCAGTAGTACTAGCAGTAGCATTAGCTATTGCGCTATCTATAGCAGCAAGCTTAGGGTCATCAAAGACAGGAACCCCTACTGAAGTTGGAGCTTTATCAGGGCTATCAGCAATTATGTCTAATATTGGATTATGTTCTGCCACAGTATTCTCCTATCTTTTAAAAGATTTGATCTAAGATACCTTCTTTCTTACTTTTAGTCTTAGTAAGAGATTCTTGGTTAACTTTCTGTGTGGCTTTAGTCTTAATATCTGTAGTGCCAACAGTTTTACCAGTAAGCTTAGCTATTTCACCAGCCAGTCTTGCAGCTAGAGCGCCAGCTTCATTAGCAGCTACAGAAGAATTAAATATACCAGCATTCTGTTCACCAGCAAATATAGCTGCTAGTCCATCAGCACCACCTAATACATCGCGAATAATTTGCTGAATGGCAAGAGGCTCTAAAATGAGTTGCTCAGTAACTAAACCTTGTTCTCTCTGAAAACTCTTAACTCTACTGCTACCAGTTTTGGTTGTAGAACCTTTAGTAACGCCACCACCTATGAGTGACTCTATAGAACCTATAATAGAGCTTCCTGCTGTGGCTGCTGCATTTAAAAACTCAAGTGCCATGATTATCTACTCCTACTTATTTAAGTATCACTGCGCTGAATGCTGAATTGTTTACAGATACAGAGGTGTAAGTACCGCCGCCACCTAGCTGTATTACGAATAAATCACCTGCTTGTTCTTCTGGTATTTCAAATAGTAAACCAGAGAGATTAATGTTAGTAATATCTACAGCTCTTGGAGTAGCTACTTCTGTAGCAGCAAAAGCAGTAGCCTTATCTACATTAAATAGCCTTACACCTAGTATTCTACTAGAGCCAGAAACTATATTATGTATCAGAGTAATATTAATAGATACTACATATGTCTCTGCTACATTGAATCTGAATCCATCAAGAGCGAATTCCTGAGTTACATACTTGGGGTCTGCAAGGGAGTTAGCAGTCCAGTCTTCTATAGTAATCCAGCCAGCTCCTAGATCAGATTGAGCAGCAGGAGTAGTTAGTACTATTCCACCACCGCCTACTCTATCAGCTAACTGTTCAATAGCATTATGTATATCGAGAAGTTCTCTATATAATATATCATCAGATATGCCATTAGGAACCTGGCCAAGATCTAACTTTACTCTTGATCTATATGTAGTAGTCATAGAATACTATTCCTATCTACTTCCGTTATTATAATAAGTGACCAGTACAGTGGTAAGATTAAATCTTCCTTTAAAGATTAGACTATGATTCTTAGCTGTATTTCTGAAAGCATACCTAGTATAGTTACCAGCTTTATTAGCTACAAAGCCAGTGAATAGAGTTATATCTTTCTTACCGTCTAGTGCAGCCATATCTATGCAGTCTACAATAGAACCTATAGGTACATTTTCTGCTTCTACTTCTAGTAGAGTAATCATTCTTTCGTGAATTTGTTGAATCTTACCTAATATTAACACACCATTGGACTCTAAGAGAACAGAGGAATGCAAAGTTTTCACTTCACCTGTAGCGATTAAGAAGGCTATAGTTTCTTTTGCTATTTCAGTCTGCTCAGCTATGAACTCAAATACATCTACGTGATCTATTTTAACTTTACCTACTTTATTAAGAGAGGTATCATATATTATAGCATGAGTGAAATAACCATTACCTCCAGCACTTTTAGGTAAACCATATGAAATTACAAGGTATCTAGAAGCTATATACTTAATCTTCTTAAGCATAGTGGAATCAGTATTAAGATTTTTCCCTACATACTCATTAGTAACTTCATCAAAGTCTTCAAACCGTTTACCTGATAAAAAGTCAGTTACTTCTGGCAGTATATTCTTAGCACCAGTGGAGGTAATAGACTGCAAGCCTCCCTTAGTATAAGCAAACTGTTCAGAGGCATTAGCTTCATAAGCTACACGGTCTAGAGTGAGTCCACCTTTAGAGTTATCTACTGGACGGAACTTAAATGGGTATAGAACATTACCAGTATAAGTACCAGCTACTACGTTGGCAAAGGTATATACTAGAAGCCCTAAAGAATTGGATAGAATGAACTGTATCTTACCTTCTGTACCAGCAACCTTACCGCCGCCGGCACCAGTAACCTCAGAAGGCACAAAGTCAGTTGGAACTATAGTGCTACTCCATGCTATAGCTTCATCAGTATAGGCTACTAGATAACCAGAAGAAGCTGCTAGTCCTATGACTGTAGTTATATCAAGCCCTATAAGTGTTACAGGTTGTAATGATACACTGCTCTCATCGAATATAAATGTTTGTTTAAGCGCGAAGTGTATGTAAGATATACCATTTACTGTAGCTATAGTGACACTATTAGCAGTAAAGTCTTTTCTCTTAATACCAAAACCTATCTCAGGTAATGGTGTCCACTCAGTAGCAAGAGGTAAGAGAGCATATATGTTACCTACTAAGTCCCAGGTAAAGTATATTCTACTTCCTTCATCACCAAATATAATTCTAGTATCATCTACATCAGCTACAAATGCTGAATCAGTTGGCGCTGGGATAGCTACAGTAAAGCCTACAGAATCCATACCATATTGAGAAGGCATAACATTATGGCAATAAGCTATACCAGGCTTCTCAGCTGCTGAGGACTCTACTACTCTACTGGCACCTACTATAATAGTCCTAGTTTGTTGCTCGGACAACATAGGAAACTCAGTATACTGTAGATCAATCTTATGCTTTCTTTGAGTCATTAGTTACACCAACGCTACGGGAGTAAGGCAGGAAATTTATTACTAAGCCAAGTTATAAAGATTACTATAACAGCAAATCCGGAAATCCATTTAACGAATCTTTGAATATTTCTTGCTGTAGACCAGGTATCAACTAAGCCTTGAGTAGATTCTACTAACTGGCTTACAGACTCAGAAGTCTCTTGTATTCTTCTATCTTGCATTGTATTATATTCAGCATCTAAAGTTCTATGCTCTCTATAAGTTTCAATGTGATCGTTAAATCTGCGCTTTAGTTTATTTACTTCTTCTTCTTCGCGCATACTAGTAACTCGTATTGGTTCGGTGGCCATAAAATACTACACTCCTGGCTTATTAGCCCAGAATGCAGGCCCGCCAAAGATACAAACTGCATTATAATATCTTTTAACTAAGAATCTTAAAAGCACTTTCGGTCTATATATTCTTTTCTTACTCTTAGCTATTATTCTCAGTAGGTTATTAAGGAATACTCTATCAGCTTCTTCCTTATCTTCTATAGTATACCCTTCTTCATACATCCAATCATGTATAATACAGGCATCACCTAGATAAACACCAAGAACTTTATCAGGTATAAAGTCGAGCTTAGACTGGTTATTTCCACATCCACTAATAATCTTTCTTAGTTCATGTATTGGAGCTAATAAGAATGAAGTAGGAGCATACAAAAAGTTAGCAATTACTAATTGTTTAGTCTTATTAATCTTCCTACTCTGTTCATCCCATTCATCTCCAGTTCTGGCTCTTGTCATTTAGCTAGATGACCTAGTAACTTCAAGCCACTTAGAATTATAGGAACTCCATATCAAACGAATGAGTTTAGTAGTAGTATCCATGAAGAAATCAGCACCACCATCTAATTCTATATTACCTGTTCCATCCTTCATTGTGACTGTACGAGCAGCATCAGTAATATGTAATGTTAGTTCATCCCCATCCACAAGTTGCTTTACACCGCCTTTTTCGTCAAGGATAAAGTCTACGTCAGAAGTACCGTCAGAAGGTAAATTCATAGGTACATTACCAAATCTGTGAGGAGTAATAATAGCTTCAAATACAACTGTAGTTGTAGGTTGATTAGATGTTGATATATCCAGATCACCCCAGGAGTTATTAGAGTCAATGTCTATCTTAACTATTTGCTCAAAATCGGCATTATGAAATATACCTAGAGGGCCTGTAACATTAGCAGCTACATTGTTATTAGAATATGTAAAACCACTAAGATTTTGTAATTCTACACAGGATTCAATATCTCTTACTTCTTCCATCTCAAAGCGAGAGTCACTAATACGAACTTGTCCATTCGGGCCGTCCTTAATTAGAACTCCTGTATAGAAATCATTCCATGTACAGTTATCAAAGATAATACCTAGCGCCTGGAGTATCAATACAGAAACTCCAGTAACTAAATAATTAGTATTCTCAATTCTACACGTATCAAAGCTAATATCTTCAGGGAATGAACCTCCAGCAGAAGCTATAACAATGTTACTATCATTCTCTACGTTCTCATCACCATTATCTCTGAGAGCACTAGATTCAATCTTAAAACTAGTAACTGCTCCACCTATGTACAAACCAGATGTAACACAGTTTCTTAGAGAGCACCGACTTACTACCATTTCTCTAACTTCAGCTGTACCACTAGAAATAATTGATAAACCTCTAGCACCGCAGTTAGTAAGAATAACTTCATCAATATGGATTTTATCTTGTACTTTTCCAGCATTAGGTTGTATTAAAATTCCATCTTGATTACCAAAACTACCGATAGTAGCTATACCATCAATGTTTATTAATGATATAGTAAGCCTATTAATTCCAGTAGTAGGGTCTATAGTAATAACAGGCGCATCAATAGCAGGTATTAGTTTAACATCACGAGATATACCTTCAAGATTAGTATTATCCTGAAGTGTCAGATTGCACTTATATGTTGAGCCACCTACTGTAGTAGGTAGAAGTACTGTACCCCCGCCAGTAGAGAATAAATGATCAATAGCAGCTTGCATCTGTACAGTATCATCGGCAACACCATCACCTATCGCTCCCCATTGTCGAACATTATAAGAGACTAAGCTAGCTCCGAACAAGGCTCTAGCTTGTAAACCTGTAGTTGTTAGATCTATAAAGAAACCACCATCAGCAGTTCCAGTACCTCCAGCAACAATCTCATATCTATTACTGCCGCTATCTCCAAGAGTAAGATAACCAAATGTAATAACTACATCACCTACAGTAATCGAGGGAGATATTACTAGATCATTAAGAGTATTGAATATGAGACTACCACGGCGAACCCAGGCAGCACTACCATCACCACCTGTAGGTACAAGTACAGTGAAGTTGTTATCTACATAGAACCCTGGTGCTTCACCATCTAGAAACTGGAAGAAAGA